>CEUD01052731.1_pt1 | contig 19343 bp, 15 predicted proteins | sample 356481 | NCBI WGS metagenome assembly CEUD01 (sample SAMEA2623314, study PRJEB7988) | marine metagenome | isolation source: saline water (ENVO:00002010), including | reverse complement strand
GACCTTCGAATCCTCGATGATGGCAGCCACAGTATTGATCGCACAAAAGTGTTTATCTATGACTGTGCGCTGATGTTCGCCGAATGCACACAGGGGCGTCATCCTGGATTTTTGCTGCATGATAATATCTTCGATGTCGATCAAGATACCTTGGTTCAGTGCTTAAATTACTTGCAGGAACAAGACGACTCGGGAGAAGACTTTCAATATATCCTCACACTGAACCGAGAGAAAATAGAAGTCGAAGAGCGGGCAAAACTCATTCAACTCGATGTGCAAGATCACTGTCGCGCAAGTTTCACCAAAGCAAATCCGTTTCTAGGGTTCCGTTATCAGGAAACTAGGAAAGCTTCGCATTAACTCATTATGATTAACACGATAAAAATCCAGAGCCATGCCGAACATGCAGCCGCGATTGAAAAATTGAGCGTATGGATGAGTCGAGACGAGACGATTGCTCGTCCAGAAGACGAGGAAATGGTGAAACTCGCTAAAGTGATCGAGCAATACGAAGCAATTCATTTCCCTATTGCGAAGCCATATAGCAACTCGACAGCTGACACACCCCGAAATAGCCACCTAGACGCACTCGCCGACAAGGTGAACGCCGCAGGATTGGATAGTGCCAACTACACGGGTTGAGCGCGTTGGCTGTCGCGATTCGCAGAATTGATAGTCGATCGGCTCGGCTAGATACCAAATAAGTGAAATGCCACAATGCGAGGAGGAAGACTGTAATCGCAAGAGCGAAGAATTCATTTAACCGAGCGTTTGATGGAGTCCCCAGACGTTTACCTAAGCCTACGGTTAGAACCGGCAGAAAAGCTCTCGGCATTCAGCATTGACGCACCTTCAAAAAAAACAAACGCTTGAAGGCGATGCTACCCCCTCTAACAGAACAACAGATCGAGTCAGCCTGCCGCGAGTTCTCCGTCCGGCAACTCTATGCTTTTGGTTCAATCGCGACGGGAAAAGCAACACCACAAAGTGATGTAGACCTACTTGTCGAGTTCGAGCGAGATGGATTTGAAGGCGCATTTGAGCAATTCATGGGCTTCAAGGAGCGTATGGAAATCATACTGAATCGCCCAGTCGATTTGGTCACTGCAAAGCGCTTCCGCAATCCCTACTTCCAGCAAGCAGTCGAAGAGGAAAAGAAACTGATTTATGCCGCATAACTCTAATGAGTAACTTCGCATTCCTCCCCACCGAATTCCGCACATTAGCCGAAGCCGCCCAGACGGCGGAGTCACATGTCTTCAGCGATGCCCGGGGAGCCTGCTTCCATGCGAGGTTTGCGCTGGAGGCCGCAGTGCACTGGCTCTATCGACACGACCAAGAGCTTGAAATGCCCTACGATCAAAGCTTGGGCGCTCTGCTCCATGCTCCCAGCTTTCAGCAACGGGTGCCCGAGGCGATCTTCCAAAAGGCACGCACCATTCAAAAGGTAGGCAATCAGGCGGTGCACAGCCAGAAGCCGATCCGTCAGTTCGATGCGCTGCAACTGGTCAAAGAACTGCAACATGTGCTCTACTGGTTGGCACGCACCTACACGCGCCCGGGAGCGGCCCCCATGGGCACGGTCGAGTGGGATGGCAAGAAAGTGCCACAACCCGAGATTACGCCCGCCCCCGTCGCACAACCCGAACTGGAACGACTCGAAAAGGAGCTAGAGGCCAGCAAGCGCAAAGAACTTGAGCGCCAACAGGAGCTGGACGCACTGGATGACGATTTCAAGATACTGAAACAGCAGTTGGCCGAAGCCCGCGCAGCGAAAGAGGCGATCCCCGACACCCACGATTATTCGGAGACCGAGACACGCAGCTATTTGATCGACGTGGATCTACAACGGGCAGGTTGGCCGCTCGATCAAAAGCGTGATCGCGAATACGAAGTCACCGGGATGCCGAACAATAAAGGCGTCGGCTACGTGGACTACGTGCTCTGGGGCGATGATGGTAAACCGCTGGCAGTGGTCGAAGCCAAGCGCACCACCGTCGATCCGAAAGTCGGCCAGCAGCAAGCCAAGCTTTACGCGGACTGCCTTGAAGCGATGCATGGCCAGCGCCCGATCATCTTTTACACCAACGGCTATGAAACGTGGATCTGGGACAATGTAACGTATCCACCCCGCCGAGTCGCGGGCTTTTATAAGAAGGACGAACTCACGCGCCTCATCCTTCGCCGAAGCACCGCGAAGTCGCTTGATGCCATTGCAATCAACACAGACATCGCAGGTCGCTACTATCAGACACGCGTCATCGGCAGCATCTGCACGAATTTCACAGAGCGACAACGCAAAGGCTTACTGGTCATGGCAACCGGCACAGGCAAGACCCGCACCGCCATCGCACTGGTCGATGTGTTACAGCGGGCGAACTGGGCGAAGCGTGTGCTCTTCCTCGCTGACAGAGTCTCCCTGGTCAATCAAGCTGCGAATGCGTTCAAAAAGCACCTCCCCGATTCCAGTCCGGTCAACCTCGTCACTGAAAAGGACACCGAGGGACGCGTCTATGTAAGCACCTACCCTACGATGATGGGGCTAATCAACGAGACAAAGGGCGGCGCCGCCCGCTTCGGCGTCGGACACTTCGATCTGATCATCATTGATGAAGCGCACCGCTCCGTTTACCAAAAGTATAGTGAAATCTTCCGCTACTTCGACTCCCTGCTGGTTGGCCTCACCGCCACGCCACGCGAGCAAGTAGATCGCAACACCTACGACCTCTTCGATTTAGAACCCGGCGTGCCCACCGATGCGTATGAGTTGGAAAAGGCGGTGCATGATGAATTCTTAGTGCCGCCGAAGGTAGAGCAAGTGGACTTGAAATTCCCCCGTGACGGCATCGACTACGACGACCTCAGCGAAGCTGAAAAAGAGGAATGGGAAAGTATCGACTGGGGCGACGACCAAGACGGCGACAGAATCCCGAGCAAGGTGAATGCAGCGGCGATCAATAACTGGCTCTTTAATAAGCCTACCGTCGATCATGTGTTGAAGCACCTGATGCAACACGGCCATAAGGTCGAAGGTGGCGACCGCTTAGGCAAGACGATCATCTTCGCCCGCAACCACGACCATGCGGTATTCATCGAAGAGCGATTCAATAAGCACTACCCGAAGTATGCGGGTAATTTTGCGCGGATCATCGACAACTATGCCAAGTATCCGCAAAGCCTACTGGACGACTTCTCACAAAAGGAGAAAGCCCCGCACATCGCCATCTCGGTGGACATGCTCGACACCGGCATCGACGTGCCCGAAGTATTAAATCTCGTCTTCTTCAAGCCCGTCTACTCACGCATCAAGTTCTGGCAAATGATCGGACGCGGCACACGCCTCTGCCCCGACCTGTTCGGCCCCGACGATGACAAGCAGGATTTCCGCATCTTCGATTTCTGCTTCAACTTCGCATTCTTCAAGGAGAACCCGAACGGCATCGAAGGCACTGGTGGAGTCCCGCTCGGCACTCGTATTTTCCGCTCACGCGTTCAGTTACTGAAGCACTTGCAAACCGATCCGAAGAGTGACACCCCCGAGGGTACGCTAAACGCCAAATTAGCCGATATGCTACATGGAGAAGTGGCCTCGATGAATCGCGACAACTTCATCGTTCGGATGTATTTGGGATCAGTGGAACCCTTTCTGAATCGCGGCAAATGGAATGCCCTCACCGAAGACGACCGCGAGACACTAGAGCGAGATGTCGCCAGCCTACCGAACCAGATCGAAGACGATGCAATCGAAGCCCGCATCTTCGACATGACTCTACTCGGAATGCAACTCGCACATGTCAAAGGTGAAGCCAATGCCTTCGAGACACGACGCAGCCGTGTCGTGGAGATCGCAATGCTACTGGAAGAGAAGACCACGATTCCAGCGGTCAAAGCGCAACTGGCCTACTTGGCATCCATACAGGAACTCAGCTTTTGGGAATGCGTCGATCTAGCACAATTGGAAGAGCTACGGGAGCGCCTACGTGGCTTAGTGCAATTCCTCGACAAGAAAAAGCGCACGATCGTCTACACCAACTTTGAAGACGAAATCGTGGGCACCAGCATGGAAGATCCTATCAACGTGCCCAAGATGACTGGGCCGCAATATGCAAAGAAAGTGGAAGCGTATTTGAAATCCCACTGTGATCACATCGCGATTCAGAAGTTACGGCAGAACGAGCCACTCACCCCCACCGACTTAGAAGCACTCGAATCCGTCCTAGTCGAAATCGGCGAAGGCGAAGGAGAGACCCTGCTCAACGGATTACTCGAAACAAGTGAATCCCCTTCCCTGCCTCACTTCGTGCGCAAGCTCGTCGGTATGGATCGGGCGACTGCCATCAAAGCCTTCGCCGACTTCCTCGAAAACAAGAGTCTAAGTCCCAAGCAGAATCGCTTCATCGAGCTAATCATCGACCAACTCACCGCACAAGGCGTGATGCGCCCCGAAGCGCTCTACGAACCACCATTCACCAACTTAAACGTAGGCGGCCCCGACGCGGTCTTCGCGGGCAAGGACAACCTAATAGAAGACCTCTTCGACGCGTTGAATGAGACGCAGCGGACGTTAAGGGAGGCGAACTGATGGAAAAGAACAAGAGACACCGAGTTTATTTTGCAATTCGAGCTACTCCCGAACTAATACGGGCGCTAAAGAAGAATCGTGACAGAGCAATTCTTATAATTCCAGACAACGATACTTGGAATGATTTTACAATCAGGACAAGGTTTAGATTCACTATCGTAAACAAAGATACCGTTGAGAACTTTCGATTAGACTCAACAAGCTTTCTGCTATCTTTTCTAAATAAAGCTGAATCAATTAAGATTCGGTTAAAAAAATCTCGATTTGGATGGCTTCCTGAACGACGCTTACCTGAATTTTTCAGTATACTGCCAGACCTCGAAGCCTACCGAAAGATCGTAAAACAAGAAACTCCAAAAATTGCGACCGATACACTACTAGCTCTTCATGACGTCGTTGCAATCAGGCATAGCTCTACTCCCAATCCGAAATGGTTTCCAGAGGCAATAAAAAGCACAGCTTTTCAATTGTCCTTCATGCGCAGCGCAGAAACTTTTTTTGCTTTTCATAACGCAGGATCAGTCCTCTTGGGCCTTCAATCAGAGAGCCTCGACAGTGCACCAAATGATCTAAAATTAAGATTCAAGTTACCGACATTCGAAAATGAACATGAACTAATATTCAAATTCAACACGCTACGGCACCTCGAGCAGAAAATAAATGTAATCATAGGCAAAAATGGAGTAGGGAAAAGCCAAGCGTTATTCCACATCGCGCAATCCCTTCTAAAAGACAATGACAACCTTAGAGATGGTTCTGGCGACCGACCGCAAATAAGCCGATTACTTGCAATTAGTAGCGTTGAAGAAACGAGTGGCACCTTCCCCCGACATCACCGAGCCAATAGGATATATTACAAGCGTCTCCAACTAAGTGGCAGATCAAAGAACAATACGCAGACAGATATTGGAGACGCATTGACACAATTGGCACGTTCAACCGAAACAATTAAAGGCAGCAGCAGGTGGAACAGATTCATCAATGTTGTTAATAAAATTGTGCCCGACGGAGAACTGCATATTAAACGTCATACACCGATAGAATCACATCCCGAAGGAGAAGATTCATTCGCAGCTTTCCGAATGTTGTTCGGCGGAGAACAGCAGCAACTCGAAAGGTGGGGATCTATTGACGGAAAGGCGGAACTCTCTAGATGCGTAAACGAGGAAAAGGTTCGTTTAAGCAGCGGGCAAAAAACCTTTATCAATTTCGCAGCCCTCGTATGCCTTCACGTGGAAAATGGAACTTTGCTCTTATTCGACGAGCCAGAAACGCATTTACACCCCGATCTGATTACTCAATTTGTTCAATTGCTCGACGAGATTTTGAGTTCGACTGGATCGCTAGCGATTATAGCAACACACTCTCCATACTTCGTCCGGGAAATCCCGAGGTCTCAGGTAATTATTCTCGATGAGACAGAGAAAGGAATCATACACGGCTCAACACCTAGACTGAGAACCCTTGGTGCAGACGTAGGAGAGATCTCCCACTTTGTATTTGGAGATTCGGTTATCCATCGATTGCATGAATCAATACTAAGCAAGGCAAATCACAATAATGAAAAAGCATATCGAATCTTGACTGAAATAAAAAACGAAATTTCAACCGAAGCTTGGATGAGACTCTCGCGAGAGTTTTCAAAATAGAGGTCAATAATGAAAGCAATCACTCCGCCGAAGATTGATGACATTGAGAAGCTCTGTAGTATGGCTACAGATAAGCGCTTGAGCAGCTACCCAGAACTAAGCGTCAATTACAATAGAATTATGTTTAGCTATGCTAAATACAAAACTTCAAAAGGATCTGCGCTGTCACCCCATTTATCGAAACCACTGTTACTTAGCAAAGCACTAAAGGAATGTTTGATAGGCCATTATCGAAATAAAATATCCACCCTATCTTTCATTGATAACTGGAGAGGCAACCTTACTCCTGACGTATGCCCGATGTGTGGAAGCTTGGGCAAGGGAACTATAGACCATTTTCTACCCAAAGACCAATACCCAGAATTTGCATGTTTTAGCCTAAACTTAATTCCAACTTGCTTGTGCAATTCATCACGAAGCAACGACTCAAAGAACTGCGCCCCCAACCAAAGACTCTTCCATCCATACTTTGATACTATTTATAAGTTGAGACTAGTGAGAGCAAATATTACCCAACCAGTAGGCGGTGACTTAAAAACTCCTGATCTATCTCTTTCAATTTTATTGAATAAAGCAGATTGCGACTACGAGGCAGTGCGGTATCACGTAGATTCAGTAGTCATGTCGAATAGAGTTCTTGATTATTTCGGTAAACTATGGCGCAAAGCAGAATCACAGCCTAATTCAATGTTTAGGGAGGCCGACTCCCTGCTCACGCAAAATGACTTCAAAAGGGAAGTCATTAAGACACTGAAATTCAGTGACCTTAAGTATGGCACGAAAAACAATTGGGACTCCATGTTTTACGCAGGCATTCTAGCATCAAAGGAAGCAATTAAATATCTCTTCAACCGAATTGTTGATTTGAGAACTGGAGTGGCATTACCAGAAGACTAGAACTCACCGTCGCCTTGCAAATCTCCAAACGCTCAGCGGCACTCTTACGTGTCAACATGCGACTGTCTTTCCGCCCCTCCCGAGATCTTGCCTTACCAGCGATCTTCAACGCACGCATTGCAGTCGCGTGTTCTGCTTGGGATAACGCCCCCACCTTAACCAATGGCTCATTAATTGCCCGAAATAATTCTACCGTAGTTTTTACAACCTGGTTCATTAGTTCGAGATGAACTACAACCATCGTTTTCCAAACTCAAAAAATCCCCCCATTTTTTTCTGGCTTGGGACTCCAAACACATAGGGGGGCCATTCAACAAGAGATAGGAGTTTAATCTTTCCAACGCGTTTCCCTCGTCCCTCTTGCGGTCGCCTGAGGGTGTGGGGGGGGGCATAATGGCGACGTAGAGCCGAATCCGCGCTCACATCGCACCAATCAGAGCCTGCTGGTTGAACCCAGACGCACTGAGGCCATTGCTAATGCTCCAGCGAGGAAGGTGTCCAATGTGCCCTCACCGGGTGCGACCGCCTACTCTGCCCCGAAAGTCATCTACTCTACGAGATGCTGCACTTGCGACTCATCCGGCGAGCACAATGTGATCTGGCTGCCCTCACATTTGAAGTGATTATGGCCAAACTCGACGCAAACGACAGCCGATAGATCCAAGCAAGTTCACTCTTCTAGGGCATAATCGAACTCAAATCCGAAAAGCTGAAGCCCCCTTGATTCACAGAAGCACTCAAATTTAGAGCTTTGCCACCTAGAGGATGACTAAAGTGTGCCCAAAGTGTGACCAAACTTGTCCAAATCGGGCATTTTTTGGGCAAATCTCAAAAAACACAACCCTTACCGACAGACCATTATTAAACTCACATGTTGCTAATAATAAGCAACTTAAGAATGGTGCTCCCGTTGAGATTCGAACTCAAATTTGCGGCTTCGGAGACCGCCGCTCTATCCATTGAACTACGGGAGCAATTAGTAAATGCCTTAGATTCGTGACTGTGTGGGCGGGGTCAACGCGAAAAAGAGAACATCACAGCGAGTAACTGTGATTTTTGGGCTTAAATTCTAGATGTGCGCCAACGCAACGCACACCACAGTATGGCGTGACGACGCATAAAAAAGCCCCGCTCTTGCAAGCGGGGCTTTCGTAGAATGGTTCGAGTAAACGAAGTTTACTTGGTCGCTTCGTCGAGCAAGTCGCCGAGGCTGGTGAGGTCTTCACCTGTTGTGACGCTATCGAAAGCTTGGCGTTCCTTAGCAAGGTCAGCCTCGCTGTAGTTCGCAGCCTTGATCGAGAGGCCAATGCGGCGCTCGTCTTTGTCGATCTTGATAACACGTGCTTCAACTTCCTGACCTTCGTCGAGGACGTCCTTGATCTTCTCGATGCGTTCTTCGCTAACTTGCGAGATGTGAACGAGGCCGTCGATGTCGTTGTCGAGTTCGACAAATGCACCGTAGCTGGTGATCTTGGATACCTTGCCCTTGACCATGTCGCCGATCTTGAAGTGTGTTTCAATTTCGTCCCATGGGTCGTTGCTAAGCTGCTTCATGCCGAGCGAGATACGCTGGCTGTCTGCATCCACGTCGAGAACGGTTGCATCGACTTCGTCGCCCTTCTTGACCACCTCGGATGGGTGGTTGACCTTACGAGTCCAGGACATGTCGGAAACGTGCACCATACCGTCGATACCTTCTTCGAGTTCAACGAAGGCACCGTAGGTTGTGAGGTTACGAACCTTACCACGGACACGGGCGCCAACTGGGTAGTTGTGGCGGGCCATTTCCCATGGGTTGGTTTCGAGTTGGCGAGTGCCGAGGGAGATCTTCTGCTCTTCCTTCTGGATGCCGAGGACAACTGCTTCGACTTCTTCGCCAATGCGAAGCACTTCGCTTGGCTTGGAGATGCGCTTGGTCCAAGATAGCTCGGTAACGTGTACGAGACCTTCGACACCCTCTTGGATTTCGATGAAGGCACCGTAAGGCACGAGATTGACAACCTTGCCCTTGACTGTAGAGCCAACTGGGAAGCGTTCTTCGATCTTTTCCCAAGGATTGTCGGCAAGTTGCTTGAGTCCAAGAGAGACACGTTCGCGCTCGCGGTCGATCTCGATGATCATCACTTCGATCTCTTCACCTTGCTTCACCATCTCGGATGGGTGGTTGATACGGCCCCATGACATGTCGGTGATGTGAAGGAGACCGTCCAGACCGTCGAGGTCCACGAAAGCACCGTAATCGGTGATGTTCTTGACCTGACCACGGCGTGTATCGCCTGGCTTGACGTCTTCGAGGAGCGAACGGCGCTTCTCCATGCGTTGCTCTTCGATGAGCTCGCGACGGGAAACAACGATGTTCTTGCGGTCAAGATTGATCTTGATGACCTTAAAGTCGTATGTCTGACCAACGTATTGGTCGAGATTCTTAGGAGGCTGCACATCGATTTGAGATGCAGGCATGAAGGAGTCAACACCGATGCTGACGATCAGGCCGCCCTTAACTTTGGAGCGAACACGACCTGGGATGATGGAACCTTCAACGCAGTTCTCAACGATCTTCTCCCAGTTCTTCTTTTGCTCCGCCTTGTCGTAAGAGATAACAGGGTTACCTTCTTTATCTTCAAGCTTCTCGAGGTAAACTTCGAGTTCACCGCCAACTTGGAGGTCGCTCATGTCCACGAACTCAGATGCGTGAACGATACCTTCGGACTTACCACCGATGTCGACAACGACTTCAGCGGGGCGGATTTCGACGATAGTTCCCTTGAGGATAGAACCCTCTTCGAGATTATCAATATTGCTGCTAGCTAGCAGCTCTTCCATGAGATTACTCATATTACTGTATGTATTATACTGCGCGCCGGAGCGGCAGTTGGTTTATGGTTATTGTTTGGTGATTCATTCCGCCCAAAGGCGAAACCGACAGTCCCAACCGTCGCAAAGGAACGCGGGAAGGTAGAGAGAACTAAAATACGCGCAAGGCTAAAATCCTGTGGAAAGAAACTTGCAATGCACGCAATAGACCTCTTTTTTCCCTGCTTCATTGCCGAAAAACACATCTGGCTGGGTGGCGGAATTGGCAGACGCTGGGGACTTAAAATCCCTTGCCCGAAAGGGCGTGCGGGTTCGAGCCCCGCCCTAGCTACCAGGCTTCGTCCGGAACTTGTTCCGGCAAACGAAGCCTGTCCCGGCGTATCGAAGAGTAGCCGGACTCCACAGCACCCCTCCGAACTACGCCCGGGCAGGCCACAATCTTCCATGTTTAACAAGCCAGACTCTAACCAGGCTTCGTCCGGAACTTGTTCCGGCAAACGAAGCCTGTCCCGGCGTAACTTCGCTTTGACAAGACAGCGCGATCCCCTTCTCTCGTGCGCATGAAAGACGACGAATCCCTTGACTCCTTCCGCTCCTCACTGGACGCCAACTACGAATGGCCCTGCCTGTTTCCATTCAAATTCATCGTGCCTAAGAAGCAGTGCCAAACTGTGCTCGATCTTTTTGCCGACGATCCCGTCAAAGCCAACGAATCTTCCAGCGGTCGCTTTATCGCCTACACAATGGAAATGCATGTGCACTCCAGCGACGAGGTGATCGCCATCTACCAACGCGTGGCGCAAGTTCCAGGTGTGATTTCACTGTAATGAACACTCAAACGACACCTCCCCTCTCCATCGCCAGCTTCGGCGCAGGCTGCTTCTGGTGCGTCGAGGCAGTCTTTGAACGGCTCGACGGCGTGCACGCCGTCGAATCTGGCTACATGGGCGGTCAAATCGGCAACCCGACCTACCGAGAAGTTTGCACGGGCACGACGGGACACGCAGAAATCACTCAAATCCACTACGATCCTGAAGTGATCAACTACGAAACTTTGCTGGACTGGCTTTGGCGCTCACACGACCCGACGACTCTAAATCGACAAGGCGGCGACTGCGGCACTCAATATCGCTCGGCCATCTTCTACCACAACGAAGCCCAACGCGCAGCTGCCGAAACTTCCAAGGCCGCTGCTCAAGCGCAGTTCGACGCGCCCATAGTCACTGAAATCACTCCGGTGAGCACGTTCTACCCTGCCGAAGACTACCATCAAGACTACTACCGACTCAATACAGCGGCTCCCTACTGCCAGATGGTGATTCGCCCAAAGTTACACAAGCTCGACCTTGAATAATTCCCGCGGAGGATTTGTATTCCGCCCATGGCTACCAAGCGCGCAAAAAAGAAAACTGCTAAAAAGCGGGCAACCCGTAAGAAGACTCCGACCAAAGCGAAGCCGACAAAGCAATCTCACTGGTTGCGCAACTGTCTCATGCTTCTAGCTCTTGTGGTGCTGGCCTTGAGCGGGATCTACTATTTCGGATCCTTTGAAACGCGCGCCAAGATGGAGCAAATTGCCTTGTCAGCCATCAATGGCCCGCGCACACACGCGGCCACACCCGCTCCGGTCTCAATGCTGCTCGACCTCTGTTATGATGCGATCCCCAGCAGTGAGGGCTTAGTGGTCGAAGGCAGCGAACTGGGCCGCGATGCCGACACGCCCTTCTTAGCTGGCGTGCCACACAGTCGACATGCGATTCGAGCCCTGCCTCAACCGAGCTACACCAACCTATTTTCCGAGCGCCACCTACAAGCCGCCGCCATCGCCCTACGACTGAATGACGCTCCCCTCCAGCGTGCCAAATTCGACGAAACCATCCAGGTCGATGCTCGAGTCGCTCAACTCAAGCCTGAAGCATTGATTTACGATGAATGGCGCCCAAGGCCGATCGCGCCCGCCAAGGCACTCATTGGGCAACATGGGGCGCGCGGTGCCAGCGATGCTCAACTCGCGACCAACTATGCGCCCATGGCAGACAGCTTTGCAGACGAGGTCTGGGCCAAGGCCATGCGCGAACTCACACTGCGCTATCCGAAACGCTTTGGTGAGGTATGGATTTTCCTAGGCCCCATCTATCACCAGGGCAACGCCAAACTCCCATCTGGCATCCCCTTTCCAGACTCTTTTTATGCGATCGCACTGGATCTCACCGACGAAGGTGGCCTGCGCGCATTGGCCTTGAGAATCCCCAGCACCGCCGAAAGTAAAGATCTCAACAAATACCTGACTTCGATCTCAGAGATTGAAGCCGCCACAGGCCTACAATTTCTCCCCGAACTCGATTTCAGCATTCGCGACACCCTAGGCAACTATGTGAGCCCGAGCGTTTGGTGATCATTTCTTTCGCATCCAACAGACCTCCTCCGCCCCCACTGGTCGACTCGCATAACTCTGCTGCGGAACAAACGACTCCACGAGCTCAAACGCGTCAGCAAATAAAGCATGCGACTCTTCACGACTGATCGGATGCGGCGGTCCGTCGCCGTCATAATCACTGACTTCACGATAAAAAACCGCTAAATAGTGGCCGCCCGGCTTGAGTGCCTGTTGCACAGACCGAGCATAAGCCACTCGCTGACTGACATCCAGCGCACAGAGGCAAGTATGCTCCACCAGCCAATCGTAGGCAGCACAATGCCGAGTTTCTAAATTCAAAAAATCCCCCGTCGCATAGCGCTCACTGCCTGCGGCCTCGTGCGACTGCGCCTTACGCACCGCACCCGGCGCAATATCCAAGCCAAAAACTTCAGCTCCCTGCTTAGCCAGCGCGCGCACGTCATGCCCCGTACCGCAACCTGGCACCAAGACGTGACCAGTCACGGACTGCCGCTGCAAAAATTCCACCAAGGGGGGCGAGGCATATCCCTTATCCCAAGGGATGTTGTACTGCTCGTATGCCTGATTCCAATCTCTAGCCATAATCGTTGCTGGTGCCTGTACACAAAAGTGGCCAGGCACCCTACGGCACATGAGGATTAGGCGATCGCTGCTCCCTTCCGGGCCTGACGAGGTTAACCTGTCCATCATTGCATAGGACCCGGCCAACGCCAGAAGACACTCAGAATCTGAATCGCAGCAACCCTAAAATGAAGAAAGTTCCGCCACACACAGCAAAAACCCCTTCACGCTGCTCAAAATTCAGACTTTGCCATGCTTCATTAGCGTCGACGTGTGGCCACAAATGCACACAGCACAAGTGACATCAACAGGCCTGCCGTCAACCGTCTCTGTCAGAACGAAGTGAAAGTTAGCTTGCGCTGAGTGACTCGCCAGTAAGGCGACCGCTAAAAGAAAAAATTTCTTAGCAATCAGAGGGAGATAATTTTTCGACATCATGTGAAGCCTTTGTTTAGTATGTATTAATATTGATAATTGAATGGAGTGTCCACATACGACACAAAGCCCAGTTCAAGCATTCAACCCCTCAAATTGAGTAGTAATACTCAATATAGTAACGTAACAAACATAGACGCTTACATGAACTCAAACTCTTGAGTTATTATTCATTCGCCTTCAATGAAAGGAACACTTGAATAGATAATATGCAGGCAGCCGCCACTCAACACCGCAAACAGTTCTTCCCGATTAACGATCGCTTTCGCCAATATTTGACGGAGTATCATCGCGCCTTAGAGCTCCCCGTCACCTATGAGGACATGCTCAAATATGAGGATTCCTTCCCGCTCATCAACAAAAACGGCGACGACACCCTGTGGCAGACATTGATCTACGAGCAGCAATTTGGACGCGAGCTCTATGAGGGGCTGAAGAAGATCTATGTTTTCTTACGCTCCGGCGGCGACGAAACGATTCTCTCCAACCTCTACATTGACCGCGTCGATTTCTGCACCTTTGGCAACACCAAGCCCATGCGCGTGCGTGTGGTGAACCAATACAACGACAATCACGACTACTTTTATGTCAAAAAGGCCGATGCCTCCCGCATCTACGGTCTCGAACTAGAAGAGCTACTCTCGCCCAACGCCATCAACTTTTTGGTGCACAAAGATACTTTGATTGAGGAGCACATCATCGGCGTGCCCGGCGACGATTTTATTCGTAAGTATTTACCACAGCCAGACCTGCACTCTGTGCGCCTAGCCAAAGAGTTTATTAAATTTAATGAACGCTGCTTTGTGCGTTTATTGGGCGACATGCGCGCCTATAACTACGTGGTCGAAGTCACTCCCGACTTCGAAGAAAGCCAGTACCGGGTGCGTGCCATCGACTTCGACCAGCAGTGTTATGAAGGCCGCCGCACACTTTATCTACCTCAGTTCTTTAAAAACAATTTACCGGTGGTAAAGTTGTGCACCGAGTTGATAAATGTGGAAACCAGTCAACAGTATCAACGTGAAGAGCGCTCGCTAATGCGGCGACGCCTTCGCTTCGCCCTTCATCGTGTTCAGCATTTACGAAGCTGCATGTGCGCCGATCAAATATCCAGCACTGATAAAATGCGACAGCTCCGCAAGGAACTCGCCGACATGCACAACGACTACCGATTTATGCTCTGCCACTCCATGGGCGAGATCACATTCCTCAATATTACCATCACTCTCGGGCTCGAAGGCAATGCCGCCTATTTCCCCGAAGGCGATGGTGTATAAAATGAAAGCGCGTCCCAGACGGGCGCCCCCACACCCCACTTTTTACAATTTTACATAATGGAACTACGCCAAAAACTACTGAAGCTCTTAGGAGCTCAGGACTACATCCCCATGCGACGCATGGAAATCGTTTCCGTGCTCAAACTCGATGAAGCAGAAACCAAGCAAGCTCACACAGTCCTAGACCAAATGCTGGAACGCGGCGAAATCGCCCGCCTAAAAAAAGACCGCCTCTGCATTCCGGAAGACGCAGATCTCGTCAGCGGTCGCATTATTGTGCGCCAGAGCGGCTCCGCCATCCTCATACCCGACGCAGCGCCCGCTGGCGATGGCTACCCGATCAACGCAGAGGATACTGGCGTCGCAATGCACGGCGATATCGTGCTGGCTCGCAAAGTGCAGCCCTCGAAACGCCCCTTTCGCGGTAAAGGGCACAAACAACGCCCCGTTTACGATCCAGATGCGAAGCCAAATGTGCGCGTCATCCGTATCCTCAAACGCGCGCACAGCTCCATCCCCGGCACCCTGGCTCAAGGCCGCCATGCCACCTACGTGATCCCGGACGATCCGCGCATTATTCAAGACATCTTGGTGCCCGACCCGCAGAACTCTGGCATGCGCCCAATTCCTAAGAAAGGCGATAAGGTCGTCGTCAAAATGCTGGAATGGAAACAGCGTCACCTAAACCCAGAGGGCGAAATCATCGAAGTGCTCGGTCGCACCCACGAGCCGGACGCAGAGTTTAAGGCGATCCTGTATAAATACGACCTCAACCCCAAATTCCCCGCAGCCGTCGAAAAACAGACCGCCAGCATCCCCGAGCGGGTGCGGCCCGAAGATATCGGCAACCGCCAAGACTGCCGTGAGCTGTTCACCTTCACCATAGACCCCGACGACGCTAAAGACTTTGACGACGCACTCTCACTGGAATTTCTCGACAATGGTAAATTTCGCGTCGGCGTGCACATTGCCGACGTCAGCAATTACGTCAAACCCGGCAGCCCCCTCGACCGTGAAGCGCAAGAGCGCGGCAATAGCACCTACCTAGTCGGCACCGTAATTTCCATGCTACCGCATGCGCTCTCCAACGGTCTGTGCTCACTCGTTGAGGCCGAAGACCGCCTAACCAAGACCTGTTTCATCACCTTCAACGAGCATGCCGACGTCATCGACGTCAAATTTGCCAACACAGTCATCCGTAGTAATAAGCGGCTCACTTACAAGCAAGCCTACGCCTTCATGACGCAGGACGACTTCGCTGCCATCCGCAAGACACCGCTACCGCCCAAGCACCAGACCGGCTCCACCGGCCGTTCACTCGACGAAGTCAGCGACGAGGAGATGGCCACGCTGAAAAAGCACATCGACCAGCTATGGCAGATCGCCTCACAACTGCGCAAACGCCGCTTCAGTAAAGGCTCGCTCGATCTCGACATGACCGATGTCAAAATCTATGTCGACGAAGATGGCTACGCCGATCGCATCGAAAAACAATTCAACGACGAGAGCCACCAATTGATCGAAGAGTTTATGCTCTCCGCCAATGAGCAAGTGGCACGCACCATGAAGAAGCAGAACTTCCCCTGCATCTACCGGGTGCACGACGAGCCAGAAGAGGATAAGCTGAAAGAACTGCGCGAGACGATGATGAGCTTTGGCATCAAATGCGGCAACCTACAGAAGCCACGTGAGATGACCGCACTGCTTAAAAAGCTAAAAGAGCACCCCCAAGGCTACACACTCAAAGTGCACATCTTGCGTAGTCTCAAACAGGCGCAATACCGCGCCTCAGCCGATGGACACTACGGCCTCTCCAAGCCCGACTACACTCACTTCACCTCCCCCATCCGCCGCTACGCCGACCTGATTGTGCACCGCGTACTGGACGGCTATCTGTGCAAAATCGGCGCCGACTCCGCCCTCCCCGAACCCGACATTCGCTATCCGCAAGGCAAGCTGGAAAGCCTTGGCGACCACATCAGCGTGACGGAGCGCAACTCGGTCGACGCTGAGCGCGAGTCAGTCAAAACCAAGCTGCTGGAATTTTACGACCGCGAACTGCAGAAGGAAGATAAGCAACACTTTAAGGCCATCATAGCTGATGTGAAGAACCACGGCCTCTTCGTCGAGCTCACCGACACACTGGCTTTCGGCATGGTGCATATCTCGACACTCGACGACGATTTCTACCATCCCAACTCCGAAGGCACCGCACTGGTCGGTCGCCGCAAACAGAGGACCTACGCACTCGGCCAATACATCATGGTGCAAGTCGAGCGCGTCGACCGCTTTAAGCGACAAATTGACTTTCGCGTCGTGACCTCCGATGAGCGCGACCTCGGCAAAAAGCCAGGCAAGCCCTTCAAAGGCCGCCGCAAGAGCTCCGAGCGAACGAGCAGCACCAGAAAAACTGCCCGCAAGACGAGCAGCCAAACCAGCAAGTCGGCGTCAAAGGCTGCCCCCAGTGGCAAGGTGCTCACGAAACGCCCCAAAAAGAATGGGCGCAACCGCAAACGCACATCGAAATAACGTTTTCTAATTGCCAACAACCTTTCAGCTAACACACGCCTAGCCCAGTCAATCACTCGCTTGATGTTTGCTTGCAAGGCTGCTGAAGCGTCTATAACTGTCGCAGCTTTCACATAGGTTTTATTCCGAAAATGTTACCAATACTGACAGCACTCGTCCCGACTATACTGCTCGGACTCTGTATTCTATTTCTGATGGCTCGTTTAAAAGACAAGTCGAAAGCCATCGCAGAACTAGAGCAAAAGTTAGATGCGTCCGCACTCAACATCATTCGTCGCAATGCAAGCCAGGAGCCCGTACCCTCTAAAAAGATCACGAAGCCCGCACAGCCAGAGCCCAAGCCAGAAGAAGCCTCAAAGCCCGAGCAATTACCGGAGTCAAAGCCCGAACCCGAGCCCGCTTACTTCGACAGCTCCGACTCACTGCTAGCCACCCTGTCACATGAATTAAAGACGCCGCTCAATGGCATCATGGGCATCGCTCAAGTATTACGCGAAGAGGATGATTCATCTGACCAACTCATAGAACTCGAGGGCTGTGCCCACCACATGCACTCCGTCCTGCATACATTGACGAATCTCGCACGTATCCAAAACGAAAACGAGTTTTTGCCCCAGTATCGCGAATGGGTCTCCCTGCGCGACACCATTGAGCAGATCCGCGAAGACGTCGCCTTCCGGGCAAATGGTCGCCAGATCAAAATTCAAACAGAGCACGAAAACAATCGCTTACGCTTACGTGGAGACAGCGATCACATCAGCACCATTATTAAATCAGTGGTGCTGAGCTCCATCGAAGCTGTGCCAATGACGGGACTCCCCGAAGAGAAGCACACACTCAAGATTAGCTGGAAAAAACAAGATGACGCCATTGAGCTCAGTGTAGTCAACCCCCTTGAAGTCATGGAGGAAGATCGCGAAGCTTCTGTGCACGAGATCTTGAATATCGCAAGCGGCAAGGAACGAAGCCGTATCAAAATCGAGTATCTACACCTGGCCGTTGCCAAAGCCTTAGTCGGATTCTACCAAGGCACGGTGCAATCGGAGCAAATCCCAGAAGGAGGCGTTCGCAGTACCCTAAGATTTACCATGGAACATATGATCGCCTCCCCCTCTGCCGCCAAACCGATCGGCGGTCTACGCGTGCAAAGCGGTAAAAGCGGACTCAAAACACTACGAGAGCTGCCAGAGAAGCTGAAAGTGCTCGCCGCTGAAGACGACCGTGCCAGCCGCAACTTAATCGTCATGCTACTCAAAAAGATGGGGCAAGAAGTCACCGCGGTGGAGAACGGACAAGAAGCCATCATCGCCCTGCAGCAAGACCCCAGCTTTGACGTCCTACTCACAGACGTGGATATGCCAATCATGGATGGAGTCGAAGCAACCATGGCGATTCGTAGCGGCCTTGCTGGCGACGAAGTCAAAGACATCCCCATCATTGCCGTCACCGCCTTTAACGTAATCTCCGACCGTAGTCGCTTCAAAGAAGCCGGCATGGAATATTACCTGCCCAAGCCTGTCGGCCTCAAAGAAATGCGCGCCACTTTATTAGAAATCGTCAAAAAGAAGAAAGAACAGTCCTAAGCCGCGCTAGAAGCGTCGACAATGATCGACCACATCCGCACACTCGCGGTTCTCTCGCACATCGTGCACGCGAATAAAGTCAACGCCCGCCTGAATCCCCAGCGCAGTCGTGGCCAAGGTGCCACTCAAACGTGCCTTCGGATCTTTTAGATCCAGCAATTTTGCGATCATCGATTTACGTGAAGCACCGAGCAATACGGGGTAGCCCATCGCAAGCAACTCCGGCAGGCGACGCATAATTTCCCAATTCTCCTCGTAGGTCTTCCCAAAGCCCAAGCCGGGGTCGAGTAGGATCGCATCATCCCGCACTCCAGCCGCTTTGACACGCTCAATCGAGCACTGCAAAAACTCTTGAATCGCCAACATCACATCGCCGAGGCCCGCCTCCTCCGCGGGGCGATTATGCATCAACACACACGCCCCCCCCGCAGCCATCACCTCCGGCATGCGTGGATCACGCTGCGCGCCCCAGACATCGTTCACGACATCCGCGCCTGCAGCTATGGCCGCCGCAGCAACCTCCGCCTTTGAAGTATCGATCGAAATCAGCGCATCCGTATGGGGCCTCACCTTCTCAATAAAAGGCACCACCCGTGCGATCTCCTCGGTCGGCGAAAC
>CEUD01125530.1_pt1 | contig 19348 bp, 15 predicted proteins | sample 356481 | NCBI WGS metagenome assembly CEUD01 (sample SAMEA2623314, study PRJEB7988) | marine metagenome | isolation source: saline water (ENVO:00002010), including | reverse complement strand
CGACGCTGGAAAACCCGGATACCATGAGGCTGAGCGGGGAGACTTGTTTCTGGTCTTGGCCGGAGCTGTCTTTCCAGCTGGTGCGCATGGACATGGAGTCTTTACCGACGGGGATGCAGATGCCGAGGGCGGGGCAGATTTCCATACCGACGGTTTTGACGGTGTCGTAAAGGTTGGCGTCTTCGCCGGGCTCGCCGGCGGCGACCATCCAGTTGGCGGAGAGTTTGATGTTGCCGATCTTGCCGACGTAGGCGGAGGCGATGTTGGTCAAGCATTCGCCGATGGCAATGCGGCCGGAGGCGGCGGCGTTGAGGATGGCAATCGGTGTGCGTTCGCCCATGGCCATGGCTTCGCCGGTGGTGCTGTCCATACTGGTGGCGGTGACGGCGACGTCAGCGACGGGTGTTTGCCAGGGGCCGACCATTTGATCGCGGGCGACCATGCCGGTGATGCTGCGGTCGGCGATGGTGATCAGGAAGCTCTTATTGGCGACGGCAGGGAAGCGCAGCACGCGGTCGATGGCTTCGGGTAATTGAATTTCGGATACGTCGAGCTCGGCGTGGTCTTCGACCAGGCGGGTGACGTCTTTGAGCATCTTGGGTGTCTTGCCGAGCAGGACGCTCATGTCCATGTCGATCGGGTTGTTTTCAAAGTGGGAGTCTTCGAGCGCCAGTTGTCCGTCGTTGGTGGCTTCACCGACGATGGCGACGGGGCAGCGTTCGCGTTCGCAGAGTGCCTTGAAGGCTTCGATGCGGTCGGGCATGACGGCCATGACGTAGCGCTCTTGGGATTCGTTGCACCAGATCTCCATGGGCGACATGGAGGAGTCTTCGTTGTGAATGTTGCGCAGGTGGAAGCGTCCACCGGTGGCTTCGACCAGCTCGGGCAGGCCGTTGGAAAGACCGCCGGCGCCGATGTCGTGAATGGAAAGCATGGGGTTGTCCGCGCCGAGGGCGATACAGCCGTCGATGACTTGTTGGCAGCGGCGTTCCATTTCCGGGTTGCCGCGTTGCACGGAGTCAAAGTCGAGCGCTTCAGATTGGGAGCCTGCGCCGATGGAGGAGGCCGCGCCGCCGCCGAGACCGATCTTCATGGCTGGGCCGCCGAGTTGTAGAATGAGAGCTGTGGGAGGGATCGGCTTTTTATCGACGTGCTCACGCTTCATGTTGCCCATGCCGCCAGCGACCATGATGGGCTTGTGGTAGCCGCGGTGTTGGCCGTTGTGCTCCAGCTGGAGGGTGCGGAACATGCCGCAGAGTTGTGGACGGCCAAACTCATTACCAAAGGCAGCGCCACCGATCGGGCCTTCGAGCATGATGTCCATGGGCGAGGCCATGCGGCTCGGGTGCTCGGCGATGTGTTTTTCCCAAGGCTGCTGGTAGCCGGGCACTTCCAGATTGGAGACCATGAAGGCAGAGATGCCTGCCTTGGGGCGACCGCCGATACCGGTGGCACCTTCGTCGCGGATTTCACCGCCGACGCCGGTCGCGGCACCAGGGAAGGGCGAGATCGCGGTGGGGTGATTGTGAGTTTCGACTTTGCAAAGAATGTCCAGCTGGCTGGGAGTCTTTTGGTAGGCGAAGCTGCCATCCTGTTGGTTGACTTCCCACCAGTCGGCGGGGGCGCCGGGGATGACGCCACAGTTGTCCGCGTAGGCGGAGAGCGTGCCTTCGGGGTTGAGCTTGTGGGTGTTGCGGATCATGCTGAAGAGCGACAGTTCGCTCTTCTCGCCGTCGACGATCCAGTCGGCATTGAAAATCTTGTGGCGGCAGTGCTCGGAATTGACCTGCGAGAACATGACCAGTTCGGCATCGGTGGGGTCGCGCTCCATTTTTTGGTAGGCTGCAACCAGGTAGTCGATCTCGTCGGGCGACATGGCGAGGCCCCAGTCGATGTTGGCCTTATAGAAAGCGTCGGGGCCCTCGGCCATTAGAGGCACGGTGCGGAAGGGGGCGGGCTCGAAGTGACTGAAAAAGTCGGATACGTCGTCGTAGACCGCTTCGGTCATACGGTCGTGGAGGGCGAGCAGCGCCAAGCCGAGGTCTTGCATGCTCAGCACCAGGCCGTCCTCGGTGGTGAGGATGAAGTGGATGCCGCGCTCGACGCGGGCAATGGCGTCGAGGCCGCAGTTGTGGAAAATGTCGGTGGCCTTGGAGGACCAGGGAGAGATGGTGCCCTTGCGCGGGGTGACGAAAAAGCCGCCCTCGTTGGCGCGGGCGAAGTGCTGTTCGGCTGCGAGCAGGGCGAAGGCGCGCTCCGTGGTCTGGTCGTCGAGCGGGTGGGCTGACTCGATGAAGTAGACTTCGACCGCGTCGATGGCGGCGATGTCGTGTGCGGCGATGGCATCGTTGAGCGCGTTTTTAAGCGCGGTGAGACGGAAATCGGAGAATGCCTGACGGCCTTGGAGAATGATTGGTTGCATAGCTGGAAAGTCAGAAAAGTCTAAAACCAGCTACGTTGGAGAGGGAAGGCGCAGGGAACAATACGAAAAGTACCTTTGTTGCTTCCTGTGTGACGGCTGTGGCTGTGGGTGCGTCAGAGGGGCGCTGGTGTTTTTTTTGAATCGTTGATTTACGTGGATGAAGGAGGATTTTCGCATGTATTAAAACAAAGGCTTGTAATTTAATTAGGCTCCTAATTATTAGGGTGTGAATTAAAAAATGATGTTCCAAAATATTAATGAACGAGCCGACCATGTTTAAAGATCCGCCGAAGTTAAAGTGCTTTGTTGAGGTTTCGAAGTTGTTTGAAAACTGCGATCCAGAAGTGATGTATACTTTGGCCACGTTTTTTCATGCGCACGATCTATTGTGGAAGCAGAAGCTGGCGCATTGCGCTGAATCTGGTATATCGCATGGGCGTTTCATGATTTTGGTCTTATTGATGAATAAGGATCAGATTCAGGGAGACAGTTCGTGGATCACGGCTTCGACACCCGCAGAGTTGGCGGATTTGGCGCAAATCTCTCGCGCATCGGTGACTGGTTTGCTCGATTCTTTGGAAAAAGATGGGTTTGTGTGTCGCAAGCATGACACGAGTGATCGGCGCACAGTATCGATTTATTTAACGGAACAGGGGCAAGAATTTTTGGATAAGTTCTTGCCGCCTCATTTTAAAATGATGAGCAAGTTAATGAATGTGCTAGAGCGTGAGGAGCAGGCGCAACTCTTGCTGCTGTTAGAGAAGCTAGCCAGTGGAGTCAGTGAGCTGGTCAATGCCGAGTCGAAAGATGGAAGCGATGGCAAAAATATTTAAGTAAGAAAAAGTTATCTAAAATTGGTTATGGCAAAAAGTAAGTTAAAATCTTTCGTGATAAAGACAGGCATCACTGTGGTGATCCTTGCTGTGGTGATCGGTGCCTTAGTCGGGCTGAAAGCGATTCAGATTGGCGAGATCATGGCAGCGATTCCCAACATGCAGCCCCCTCCGGCTTCCGTTGCGACTGTAAATGTGAGCAGTATGGATTGGCCTGTTGAGTCGAATGCGATCGGAACGATCGCACCCGTGCAGGGGGTGACGCTTTCAGTCGAATCTGCGGGGCTTGTGACTGATTTGGCCTTTGAGTCGGGGCAGACGGTGCGCAAAGGAGATCTGCTGTTGCAGTTGGACACACGCAGTGAAGCGGCACAATTGGCGGCTGCGAGTGCTGCTGCAGATTTGGCAAAAATTAGTCTGGATCGTGCTCAGCAATTGCTGGGACGCAAAACGATTTCGCAGGCTGAGTTTGATGCCGCCGATGCTGGGTATAAAGAAGCGATGGCCAACGTCGCAAATTTGGAGGCGATCATTGAGAAGAAGAAGATTGTCGCACCCTTTGCGGGGCGCCTCGGCATCCGTCGCGTGAATCTCGGGGAGTACCTAACGCCGGGCGTTCAGGTGGTGAGTCTGCAGTCGACTGACCCGATCTATGCGAACTTCTATTTGCCGCAACGCGACCTCGCCTATCTCAAAGTCGGTTTGGAGGTCGAGACTTACACCGACGCCTTTCCAGATCAAGTAAAGGCCGGGGCGGTGTCCGCAATCGCCGCAGAGGTCGATGCGACCACACGCATGGTCGAGGTGCAGGCGACGTTGCCAAATCCGCAGGGGCAATTGGCTGCTGGTATGTTTGTCAATGTGCGCATCGCACGTGATGCGCCACGGACAGTCAAGGCGGTGCCTGCCAGTGCAGTGATTTATGCATCCTTCGGCAACTCGATCTATGTGGTCGAGCCAGCAGAAGAAGGGGAGGGCTTTATTGCGGTGCAGAAATTTGTTCGTTTGGGCGAGCGTCGGGGAGACTTCATCGAAGTGATCGAAGGCTTGGAGCTGGGGGATCGAGTGGTCGCTGCGGGCGGGCTGAAGTTAATGTCCGGTGCGCCCGTGTTGATCAACGATGGAACGACACCGGAGGCGCAACTCAATCCGACCCCGGACGATGCTTAGGGCGCGGCCTCAATTTAGTCATATATAAATTTGGAATCTGATTCAACTAGCATGAGTGCTCACAAATCCTTTACCGACCTATACATCAATCGACCCATACTCGCGATTGTTGTGAGTATGGTCATCGTGATCGCTGGCTTACAGTCCTATAGTAAGCTGACGGTTCGCCAATATCCGCAGAATGAGAACGCGATCGTAACGATTACGACCGCCTACATTGGTGCCGATGCCGATCTGGTTCGCGGGTTCATCACTACGCCGATCGAACGAGCCGTCGCGGCTGCGGACGGAATCGACTATATTGAATCCACCAGTTCATTTGGTGTGTCCACCATCAAGGTGACGCTTAAGCTTAATTACGATGGTAAGAGAGCACTCTCTGAAATCAGCACCAAGGTCGACCAAGTGCGCGGTGACTTGCCGCCGGAGGCGGAAGTGCCGGTCTTGGGTATTGAGACTGCAGACTCGCAGATCGGTGCTGCTTATTTGAGCTTCCGTTCCGACATTCTTGAGCGGAATGAAGTGACGGACTACTTGACTCGCATTGTGCAGCCACGCTTGAGTGCGGTGCCAGGTGTGCAACGCGCCGATATCCTTGGCGCGCAGAATTTTGCCATGCGCATTTGGCTGAAGCCAGATCGTTTGGCGGCCTACGGCATCAGTCCTGTTCAGGTCAATCAAGCCATTGCTGCAAATAATTACTTGTCCGCGGTGGGGCAGACCAAAGGGCATTACTTAACAGTCAGCCTGACTGCCAATACCAACCTAAGTTCAGCGGAGGATTTCAAGCAATTGGTCGTTGCTGAGAAAGATGGCGGCCTAGTGCGCTTGAGCGATGTTGCGGATGTGGTGCTCGGCTCTGAGACGTATACTGAAGACGTGCGCTTTTCCGGTGAGCAAGCGGTCTTCATGGGTATCTGGGTGTTGCCGAATGCCAATACCCTGGATGTGATGGCAGGGGTGCGTGACGAAATGAAACGCATACAAGAGGAATTGCCTCAAGGCATGCAGGCGGCCATCGCGTATGACTCCAGTGAATACATCGAAGATGCGGTGTCCGAAGTTTATTCCACTTTGATTGAAACACTGGTAATTGTGGTCGTGGTCATTTTCCTCTTCCTGGGGTCGTTGCGAGCGGTCGCCGTGCCTGTGATTGCGATTCCGATTTCGTTGATCGGCGGTTTCTTTTTGATGCAGGTGTTTGGCTTCAGTATCAATTTGTTGACGTTACTCGCGATCGTGCTCTCGGTCGGCCTGGTGGTGGACGATGCGATTGTGATCGTTGAAAACGTAGAGCGTCACCTTTCCGAAGGACAGGGACGGCTAGAAGCGGCACTGCTGGCTGCACGTGAATTAGTGGGCCCAGTCATCGCCACCACCTTGGTGCTGGTCGCGGTGTATATGCCGATTGCGCTGCAGGGTGGTTTGACCGGGGCTTATTTTAAGGAGTTCGCGATGACTCTGAGCGGTGCGATTGTGATCTCTTCGATTGTCGCCTTGACGCTCTCGCCCATGATGTCTTCCCGTTTTTTGCGTCCCAATGAGAGTGAGCGTGGATTTGCCGGGATGATCTCGCGACAGTTCGAGAAAGTGAAATCATGGTATTCGAAACTACTAGGCATGGCCTTGTCTTCACGACCATGGGTGTATGCGATCTGGATCGTGCTCACACTGGCTGCGATTCCGATGTTTTTGATGTCACCGCGCGAACTTGCGCCGACGGAAGATCAGGGCTTTATCTTTGGTGTCATTGATCCGCCCTCGAATAATAGTTTGGATCAGACCGTGCACTACAGCGAGCAGATGTTCGACATTTTGAAGGAAACGCCCGAGTATGACTTCACTTTCCAAATCTCGAATCCCTCCTTTGGTATTGCAGGTATGAGCTTGGTGCCATGGTCGCAACGCGAGCGCACTTCGATTGAAGTCAACCAAGATGTGATGGCGCGCGTGGGGCAAATCACAGGTGTCAACGTCTTCATGCTCACGCCCCCGGCGCTACCCGGTGCGGGCGACATGCCGATCGAATTTGTGATTTCTTCGATCTACGATGCCGAGCAATTATTAGGCTACGCTCAGGAGTTAGTGAAGCGCGGCATGGCCAGCGGACAGTTCCAGTTCTTGACCATTGATATGCGCTACGACCTTCCACAGTCCGAAATTGTATTCGACCGTGATAAGATCGCTTCGATGGGCCTGAGCTTGCAGCAAGTGGGGCAAGACCTCGGAGCCGCGATCGGGGGTAATTATGTAAATCGTTTCAGTATCGATGGGCGCAGCTATAAGGTGATTCCGCAGATTAAGCGCGAGAGCCGTCTGAACCCCGAACAGTTGACAGACATTTATACCTCCGGTCCCGGCGGTGAGCTGATCCCGCTCAGTTCCATTGCTCACATTGAGAACCATGTGCAGCCACGCAGCTTGAACCGCTTTCAGCAGCTCAATTCGGTGAAGATTTCCGGCATGGGCACGGGGACATTGGATGCCTCGTTGGCCTATCTTGAAACCGAGGCTGACAAAATTCTACCTGCCGGTTTTGGTTACGACTACACAGGCCAATCTCGTCAGTTGCGCAAAGAGGGGGGCAATGAGGAGTTTATGCAAACCTTCGCGCTGGCAGTCTTGATGATCTTTCTGGTGCTGGCGGCGCAGTTCAATTCCTTCCGCGACCCATTCATTATTTTGCTCGGATCGGTGCCACTGGCAGTCTTTGGCGCGAGTGTCTTTACCTTTCTTAAGATGCCGCTGCCAGCGCCGTCTTTCACAGATGGTTGGACGACCACCTTCAACATTTATACACAAGTTGGGCTAGTGACACTGGTCGGGCTGATTGCCAAGAACGGTATTTTGATTGTGGAATTTGCCAATGCCTTGCAGCGGCAAGGGCTCGCTAAATTAGAAGCGGTGCATGAGGCCTCGTTGACACGTCTGCGCCCGATTTTAATGACCACCGCGGCGACCATCTTCGGCCACTTCCCACTGACCTTGGTGACCGGAGCTGGTGCTGAGGCCCGCAACTCGATTGGTCTCGTGCTCGTCGGTGGGCTCGCGATCGGCACGGTATTCACACTCTTTGTGGTGCCTGTCATATATATGTTGATCGCAGCCGAGCACCAAGGCCGCGTGGTGCATGCCGTCACAGCAGCCGACCTTCCTGAAACCACAGCTTAAGCAGTATAGTATGAAACGTATCTATTTTTTAACTACAATGTTTTTTGCTGCGGCCACTGCGGCGAGCGCCGTCAGTTCTGATCGTGGGATGGCCCTGGCAGCTGAAGATCCGATGGCGATCCCTGATGAGATCACGTTGGAAGCGGCGCTTGATTATGCGCTGGAGCACAGCTTCACCATTCTCCAAGCCAAGGAGCGTATTGAAGAGCAATACGGACTGATCATGGAAGTCGGCGCGGCCGTGCGGCCGACGCTGTCTTTGAACGGAAGCATCTCCGAGCAGGCCGATGGCATGACTGCCTCCTATAGCGCTTCAGATAATTGGTCGGTCGCGCTGCAGGTGCGGCAAGCACTCTATGCGGGCGGTGGCCTGCGTGCTGCAATTCGTGCTCAGGACGCATTGGAACGCGCTGCGCTGTATGATCTTCAGGCTAGTGTCGAAACTGCGATTCAAGAAGTAAAGACGGCGTTCTACGGTATCTTGCTGGCACGTGAGACCATCGAGGTAGAAACTCAGAATATAGAACTCTTGGAAGAGCAGCTTGCCAATACCGAGAGTCGCTTCGAGGCCGGCTCGGTTTCTAATTTTGATGTGCTGCAAGCCAAGGTCGCCTTGGCCAATGCCAAGCCCGCATTGATTCGAGCCAAAAATGATTTTCGGGTCTCCGTGGCAGATTTCAAGCGCGTGGTCGGCTATGTGAAACGGCGGGGAGCGCCCACGGTGAAGATGCCTAAATTCGTTGGCGAACTCGATGTCCGCATGCAGGAGTATGGTTTGCTAGATTCCATGCAGCAAGCGATGAAGGCGCGTCCTGAATTGGCCCGCTTGGCTTTGTTGGTCGATTCTAATCAGGAAGGCATAGAAGCCGCAGAGGCAGGTTACCTCCCGAGCGTGGATTTGATCGGAAGTTATAATTTTTTACGTTCCTACACCACCACGGATGATCGCTTTGATAATCCTGAGGATGGCTGGTATGTCGGCTTAGAGGCGAACTGGAATATATGGGATGGGCGCGCGACGAAAGGCCGCGTGTTGCAGGCCAAGTCACGTGTGCGGCAAAGCGAACTCGTGCTCGATGAGACGCGTCTCTCAGTAGAAATCGAAGTGCGACGTGCGGTATCCGAACTCGAGAGCGCAGCTGAGTTGGTGGAAGCCGCCGGTCTCGTGACCGGGCAGGCTGAAGAAGCACTGCGCTTGGCGAATGATCGCTATAGTGTCGGCAGCTCCACTTTTCTGGATACCTTGCAAGCACGTGTCTCCTTGACCGAAGCCCGTAACAATCAGTTGCAGGCGAATTACAGTTATCTGCTCGCCCTGACGAATGTGCAACGGGCGATCGGGGAAACTAAGTATAACTACGTGGACGCAAGCGAGGCAAAGTAGAGCGCTCGCATCGCTCTGGTCTAAAGCTTAAGACTCGATTGCAGGTCGTCTTACTATGAATGATATAAAACAAAAACAGGTGCGCTGGGGGATACTTGGATGCGGTCAGATTGCAAATGCATTTGCGAAGGCACTGACTGAGGTCGAAGGTTGTAGTTTGCATGCTGCGGCCGCGCGGGATGCGGAACGGGCGCAGGCTTTTGTTACGGAGCATGGCGGCACGCGTGGTTATGGGACTTATGAGGCGCTGTTGGCGGACCCCGAAGTGAACGCTGTGTATATCGCCACGATTCATCCGCAGCATGCGGAATGGATCGCGCATTGCGCCTATGCGGGCAAGCATGTGCTGTGTGAAAAGCCGCTTACGATGAACTTGCGCGAAGCGAAGCACGCGGCGAAGGTCGCGCGGGATCGGCGGTGTTTATTGCGCGAAGCTTTTATGTATCGTCATCATCCGCAGACGCAGCAGGTGGTAGACTTAGTGGAGTCGGGCGTGATCGGTAAGGTGCGGATGATTGATGCGAGTTTTTGCTATAACGCAGGCGAATGTCCGGATTCGCGACTTCAGAATAAGGCACTCGGGGGCGGTGGTATCTTAGATGTGGGCTGCTACCCGATGTCGTTTGCGCGCTTGATCGCGGGGCGCGGGCAGGGGCGTCTTTTTGCGGATCCGCTAGAGCTGAAAGCGGTGGGGCATCTTGATGTTAAGAGCAAGGTGGACATGTGGACAACGGCTGCTTTGCGCTTTGAGGGCGACATTTTGGCGAAGTGCACATGTGCGGTGCAAATGAGTGCTGAAAACCAGGTCGTGATTTATGGTGAGCACGGCCGGATTCTCGTGGAAAGTCCGTGGTTTTGTGAGGGGCAGGTTCGCACGGTATTTGCTAGTGGGCGTGAGGATACTGTGCTGGAGCCGGTGCCGGGCCGCAGTCTATACGTTTATGAGATCGAATCGTTCGTAGGCGAGCTGCGTGGGCAAGCGATTGGCGCGCGCGCGGTAGGCATGCGCTTGGATGACAGCCTTGGTAATATGAAGGCGCTGGATTGGTGGCGCGCGGAGATCGGATTAGCCTACGAAGCAGACCGAGGCTGACGAGCTACTTGTGTTTTTTGTGGCTGAGTCCCTTTTTCGGGCTGTCTACCTAAATGCAGAGTGCTCTAATCCTTAGAGTCTAAGGTGAAGCCGATTTTGACGCCGACTTGCCAGTGCTCGACTTGGCCGTCGACAATGTGGCCGCGGATTTCGCCGACTTCTAGCCAGCGCATATTACGCACAGTTTTGCTCGCAGTGGTGACTGCATTTTGGGCGGCGGCTTCGATCGATTCCTTAGAAGAGCCGACGAGTTCGATTTTTTTATATACGTGATCACTCATAGCCTGAAGCCTATGCTAAAAATGGCGATGAGTCGAACGGTGGCGAAGGATTTTTGGTAAAGATACTCTATTGCGGCAATATGAAGGCGGGCTTGTCGGCTTTATGTCGAAGCCAATTTAAGCTGCGTGTGACGCGTGGCGCTTTAACGATTTTAATCTCTAGGCGCCGTTTTCCGGGAAAGTCCATTAGGCTGATTCCAAATAACATGGTGAGGATCCCTTGGCCGGGGATGAATACCATAATGATCCCCATGAACAGCAGTAGTCCACCGACTAGATTCTTTGCGAAATGTAGTATGATTCTGATTGGGGACAGTGCTTTGCGAGGCGAAGGCTCGCGGATAAAAAAGTCTGCCGGTAATCGAATAATAGATAGGGGGAGCAGGATCAGCGACAGCACGCATGCAAACAAGCTGATGCTCGCCAGCAGCAAGAGAGTGTCGCTGTGTTGAGAGAGGAATCGATGCAGCATGGCTGAGGTGTTAAAGCATAGGAGCAATGAGATGCACGAGATCTTCGAGCATGCGGTTCGGTAGGATTTTGTGCTCGCGGATGGCTTCGCGGTAGCTGATGCAGTCTTTTTCTAGCGATTCGGCCCATTGCGTGAGCGCGGCGATGTCGCTGGGAGTGAAGTGTAGTTGACCGATCTCGAAATTGACGAAGAGTGAGCGCATGTCAATGTTGGCAGAGCCAGTCATGGCGACCATGTCATCGGCAAGGATGAGTTTGCCGTGCATCATACGCGGAGTGTAGAATTGGATGTCGATGCCTGCTTGGTCGAGTTCACGTAGGTAGTGGTAGCGCGCAATGTCGGTCAGCCGTTGGTTGGATTTGAGTGGTAGAATTAGGCGTATGTGACGGCCGGTGTGGGCTTTGACGATGAGGGAGCGAAAGACGACTTCGTCGGGAATGAAGTAGGGTGTGATAATGGTGAGGCTCTGTTTGAACTCTTGGATGATGCGGACAATTTGTTCCCACAGTGGGTCATTGGGAGAATCGGGGCCGCTGGTGATGATCTCGGTGGTGCTGTTGCCGGCTTCTTCGGGCACGTAGCGCAGCAGTGCCTCGTGCTTGGCGGGGGATTCCTTGTGGGAAAAGGCCCAGTCGGCAATGAAGGTGCGGGTCAAGGTGGCGACGGCAGGGCCTTGGGTGACGATGCTAAAGTCGCTAAAGCGATCGGGGTCTGGCTGTGCGCCCATGAAGCGGGTGTCTAGGTTTTGACCGCCGGTGATGGCGCGATAATTGTCGAAAATTGCGATTTTTCGGTGATTGCGCAGATTGGATGAAGTCTGTGTCTGAATCGGAAGCACAGGCATGAACATGGCGACCTCGCCGCCCGCCTGGCGTATTTTATAGCGAGCGGCACGGGTGCAGTTCCAGCTGCCGAGGGAGTCGAGTAGCAGCCGGACTTTGATGCCTGCTTGGGCGCGCTGCGTCAGCCGGTCCACGATGGCCTGGCCTGTGGGGTCGTTGCCTAGTATATAGGTGGCGATGTGGATGGTGTGCTCGGCACTCTCGATCTCGTGGCAAATGCGTTTAAAGGCAGTCTCGCCATCGGGCAGCAGCTCGAAGTGATTGCCCTGACTGTGCGTGCGCTGGATCGTATGCTTGTGGTCCCTTGTTTGCTGTGCGATGTCCAGCGCGCGGCTAGTGACTTCGAGTTTATTTTTGGCCAGCTTGCGGCTCTTGCGTCCACCAAACATGAAGTAGAGGGGCACGCCAATGATCGGCATGAAGAGGACGATGAAGAACCAGGCGAAAAAATTGCTGGGATTGCGCTTTTCCTCAAAGACGCGGCGTATGATCAGTGCCGCGAGGATGAAGCCGACAATTGCGGTGAGATTTGTAAATACAAAGACCAAGCTGCCACCAAGCAACTGAATCAGCGGATCGACTATGCTTTCATTGACCCAAGTCCACATGCTTTGATTCAATGTCAGTGTGTGACGAAGTGCGACGAAATTGTGAATTTTAGAATCAAGTATTGTGCCAGCACTTAATTTTGCTTGTTTTAGCAACATATGTCAGAAAACCCACAACCGAATCAAGGCCAGCCTCAGCAGGTCAATTTACAACAGATTGCTCAGCAGTTCATGGTCGGATTGCAGCGTCACTTCGACATGCTTGCATTTAATCTGGCGGCTCGCGAGGGCGTGCAAGAGGAAGCGTATAATGCGCGTGTCAATGCGCCCAAGATTATGCCTGCGGCGCCCAGCCACCAAAACTTCGAGCAAATGCAAGCCTACGCGCGCGATTTGCTGGTGCGTCAAGTGATTGGCGACTGCCTCAATCTAGCCGTGACAGGCATGAACAATGCTCACTTCTTCTTGGCCCTAGTCAAGCAGACTAAGGCAAACTCCAATGTCAGCCAAGAGGCGCAGCAAGAGGCTCAAAAGGCACAACAAGCTTTCGTGCCTGCGCAGCTGGATGAGAAGTTTAATCGCCTGGAGCAAGATTACGGCATCATGTGTGAGCTGGAAGATACCATCATTTCGCTCGGTTTCGTGATGCAGGCATTCATGCAGCAGGGCGGCGTGGTGAAAGAGCCACAACTCGACGAAAATGGTGAACTGGTGTTGGAGCTTAAGACGGTGCAACTCTTGGACACCGGGGCAGAAAAGCCACAAGGTAAGTTGGTCGACGAGCGCAAGGTCTTCAAGCAAGGTGAGTCTCTGAGCTTTACCGATGTTGAGCTACAACTGATCCTTGTAACGATTGCTTCGTTCGCTGATAGCTTGTTTAAGTCGGTCTCGCTCTACGCTAAGTCGGTCAAGGACGCGAACGAGTCTTAGTATTGCGTGATGCCTAGTTCGGATACGCTACGCGTGCTAACGCTGAATATAGCGCACGGACGTGGTTTGTCGACCTACCAAGGCTTTCACTCTGCGCGCGGTATCGAGCGCAGTCTCAAACGGGTCGCCCACTTGTTAAATCAAGTGGGCGCCGATATTGTAGCTTTGCAGGAAGTCGATGAGGACTCGCACTGGAATCGTCGCATTCATTTGTTGGATTCGCTGCGAGCACAGACCGAATATGAGCACGCGTATCTAGGTGTACACAATCGACGCTCGGGCAAGTTGCCACTGGCTTACGGCAACGGATTGCTGAGCCGATTCCCGATCGTGCATGCGGAGCACACCGCATTTGGCCGAGCCTCGCTCGGGGAGAAGGGCTTTATGTGTGCCGAGTTGGAGACGCCGCATGGCATCTTGCCTGTGGTCAATTTACACCTCGATTTTCGTTCACGTGTGCGACGGATTGAGCAAGTCGAGCGTTTGATTCAATTTCTGGATGATAAGAAATACACCGCAGAGGGCACGCCGCACCTGTCGCCCATCGTCTGTGGCGATTTTAATAGTGGCTCCGGTAAGCTTGGCGATGCGGTGCGTCATCTGTTCAGTTATTTGCAGGATCAATGCGAATACACGCTCCGTCCGACGGGACGTGGGAGCCGGACTTTTCCTTCGCTCTTACCTGTGCACGGGCTAGATTTTATCTTTGTGCCACCAAGCTACAAAGTGCGATCAAGCGAGGTGCTGCGCAGCTATGTCAGTGATCACCGCCCCGTCCTCATTGAGCTAGATATACTGCGGAAATCTTAATTCTTAATTCCTAAAATCTAAATCTATAAATGTTTCGCTACACAGTAATCGCCATCGGTAAAATGAAGAATCGCTCGTTGGCGGCGCTGTGCGATGATTTTTGTAAGCGTCTCAAGCGGCAGGGGAACTTTGAATTGATCGAGTTGAAGGACGGCGACGTCGGTAGCGAGGGGCAGCGCATCCTGGAAGCACTGGCGAAGCGTAGTGATTCTCGCATCTATGCGATGGCTGAGGAGGGCAAGACTCGCAGTTCGCAAAAATTGGCCGATGAATTGTATGCCTTGCAGGGGCGTCCGGCGGTTTTCATTATTGGCGGCGCTTACGGGCTCAGTGATGCGGTGAAACAGCGCGCGGACACACTGTTTGCGCTTTCGCCACTCACCTTTACGCATGAAATTGCGCGTATGCTGGTGTGCGAGCAGCTCTATCGTGCCGTTTCGATACAGACGGGCTCGAAGTATCACCATGTATAATGGGATGGGGACGGTGGCTGGGCTGCCAAGTTTGAAGGGCACAGTTTCTCGTCTGAAGGCTGTGAACTTGATTTACTTTATCGTTACATAATGCGTCTTGCAATTTTTTAAAAAGTCACGATAAGGATGCACTTTCTATAACACATGTTAACATTCAGAGCATGGGTAGTATCAGTTGGATAAAGTCAAAACATGTATTCAGTAGGTCGAATTCGCATGCAAGCGAAACTCAAAGCAAAGAAGCAAGTGGGATAGCCCAAAGATAAAGGTAAATAAATGAATACAAAGATGTATGTAGGCAATCTGTCCTACGACACTACTGATAGTGATCTCCGTGAGCTTTTCGAAGCACACGGTTCCGTAACCGACGTTTTCATCGTAAAAGACCGTGAGTCCGGCCGCCCCCGCGGTTTCGCTTTCGTCTCGATGGGAACTGCTGAAGAAATGAATGCAGCCATTGAAGGGCTTAACGGCGAGGAATTCCTCGGTCGTGCGCTCACCATTAACGAAGCACGCCCTCGCGAAGAACGCCCACAAGGTGGCGGCGGCGGTTATGGCGGTGGCGGCGGTGGTCGCGGCGGTTTCAACCGTGGTGGTGACCGTGGCGGACGCGGCGGTGATCGTGGCGGACGCGGCGGTGATCGTGGCGGACGTGGCGGTGATCGCGGCGGTCGTGGTCGCGACAGCTACTAGTTCACAATCAGTCAAGCAGGGCCAATGTGGCTCTTCGCATTACTTTCAACGGGGCGCACGCAGGTGAGCCCCGTTTTTTATGCCTTGCTGCAAGCTGCCACTCGCCTCGCTGCTTTTATGGCGAGGCTTCTTTGACTTAAGCTTCCTCGAAGCGGCGATCAAATAGATCCGCGAGTTCGTTGAGCATGCGCTCGCCGTCTGTGGCGGCACCTTCGGTGCGGACCACTAGTTTGGAGCCTTTGCCAGCTGCTAGCATCATGAGCCCCATGATGCTCTTGCCGTTAACCTGCTCGCCATCTTTTTCCACCCAAACCTCGCCGCCGTATGTGTTTGCAATACGTACGATCATGGCTGCTGGACGGGCGTGTATGCCCATCTTATTCTGAACAACGAGCTCTTTATTCAAAGATTCGCTACTGTCACTTGTTTCTGGTGTACTCATGTGTAGTGCCGTTAAAAAAGAGTTACATAAAATATTAGCAAGAAATAATCCAATTTAGCTGATATCGTGTGAACTCTGTTGAATTTTTATTAAGCCCGTCTGCAAAAATCGCGTCAAGAGGGAAACGTATGTCGGATTTGGAAGGTCCAAGCTCGGAAATCGAATTTCGAATGGCTGTTTAGCCCGCGAGTTCTGGGATCAGGTCGCTCTGGTGCTGCCATAGATCGGCATAGTGGCCGCCTTGTTCGATCAGCGCTTGGTGGGAGCCAGATTCAATAATGTGGCCTTGCTCCATCACCACGATCTTATCCGCACGACGCACGGTGGAGAGGCGGTGGGCGATCACCAGCACAGTGCGCTGTTGCACTAAGCGGTCGAGAGCCTCTTGGATTTTGCGCTCAGTGATGGTGTCGACGCTGGCGGTGGCTTCGTCCAAAATGACGAACGGCGGGTTCTTGAGTAAGACCCGGGCAATGGTGAGGCGTTGTTTCTCACCTTGACTCAGGCGAATGCCTTTTTCGCCGATATTGGTGTCCAGGCCTTCGGGCAGGGCATCGACAAATTCCCATGCGCAGGCTTGTTCCAGGGCGTGCACGATTTCGGCGTCGCTGGCATCTGCTTTGGCCAGCACCAGGTTGTCGCGCACGGTGCCTTCGAAGAGGAAGGGATCTTGCGCGACGTGGCCGACTTTGTCGTGTAGCTCGCTAAGGCTGAGCTCGCGAATGTCGACGCCAGAGAGTTTAACGGTGCCCGTGCTCACATCATAGGTGCGCATGGCGAGGTTGGCCACGGTGGACTTGCCCGCACCTGTGTGGCCGACGATGGCGGTCACCTTGTTGGCTTCCAGCGTCAGCTCGAATTGGTCGAGCACGGCGGGGCGGCCCGGGTATTCAAAGCCTGCTTGATCGAAAGTCACTTCGATCGGGCCTGCGGGCAGTGGTGTCACTTTTTCTGGTTCGTCGACTTCGACTTGTGCATCCAATACTTCAAACACACGCTCGCCGGAGGCGCGCCCCGCGGCGATCAAGTGGTTGAGCCCATGTAGCTGCGAGATGGGCTGATAGAGCATGTTGGCCAACAAGAAGAAGGCGATCAGTTTGCCCATTGTGAAGTCGGCGGTGTCTTGTAGCACCAGGTAGCCGCCCACGGCGACGATACTGAGGAAGCCCAGCTTGGTGACCAGTGAGGTGGCCGGGTTGTAGATCGACCAGCGGAACATCGCGAAGAGCGTCTTGGCGCGCAGGTCTTCTGCCTTGGTTTCGAAGCGAGCGGATTCACGCTTTTGCAAACCGAAGGTCTGAATCAGGCGGTTGCCTTGGATGTCTTCGACCAGCAAGCTGTTGAGCTCGCCAGCGCTTTCGCGCACACTTTTCCATACCTTGCGCGAGCGCTTGGAGTAGAGCACGCCCACTAACAGCAGGATGGGCACGGGGAGAAATACGAACCAGGCCAAGAAGGGCTGCATGATGAAGAGCACAGTAGTGATGCCGATGATGCGTAGGAGGGCGCCGGTGCCCTGTTCGGTGCCGTCGAGCAGGGCGCGCTCGACCGCGGCTACGTCTTCGATCACACGCGAGGAAATTTCCCCGCTCTTACGTTGGTCGTAAAAAGATACCGGCAGGCGTAGCAGTTTACTGTGTAGATCGCGGCGCATTTCCAGCAGCACGCGTTGTTCCAGGGTATTGTTGACCCGAATGCGCAGGCTATTGAAGACCTCGCTGCCTAGATAGAGGAGTGCGATCAGGCCGACGCCGTAGAGTAAGCCGTCGAGGGCATCGGTGGCCTGTAGCCCGTCGAAGATGCGCTGGATTGCAATGGGCACTGCAATTTCCATCGCGGCCATGCTGCCAGCCAGCCCGATCGTGAGCCAGAACAAGCTCTTGTAGCGGAATAGGTAGGCGGAGACCCGCAGGATAGTACTTTTCTTTTTAGTTTTCTTGTTCACGTGCGTCAGTGGTAGGTGGGCGGTATTGGTTCATGACGCCCCCAGTTTTAAATCGATACCAGAGCGGCTCAGGCCTGCGGCCTGCTCGCTCAACGAATCTCTCAAGCAAGCCTCGATGGCTGGCATTGGCAAATCTGAATCTATGTAAATCTGAATAAAAGGTTGTCAGTCGTGGGCTGCACCAGTGTTTTCAGGTGTCTGGCCTTCTGTTTCTAGTTCTTCGCGATTAGATGGCCAGTTCATCGCTCCCAATCTTCATTTCTTAATTCTTAATTTCTAATTTTTATTATTATGTCCGTTCGACTTTATGTAGGTAACCTTTCTTTCGATGCCACAGCCGAAGATCTCCGTGAGATCTTTGGGCAAACCGGTGCGGTCGAAGATACAGCGATTGTGACACGTCCCGGCGGAGGTCGCCCTCGTGGTTTTGGCTTTGTGACTATGGTCGATGACGCGGCCGCGCAAGAAGCCATCCGCCAGCTTGACGGCCAAGAAGTGGCTGGCCGCCAATTAGTGGTGAATGTCGCGAAAGAGCGTCCCAGCAACGATAAGGCTACGGATGACAAGGCCGGCGCCGCCAGCAACGACGAGACCAGCCGCAGCGACGAGGCGACTGTTTAAATTCGCTAGACGGACTTTTACGAGGCTTCCGCTAGATTCCTGCGAGTCTAGTTGACCTCGCCTTTTGCGGGCTTTGGAAGTTGGATGGCTAGGATGAGGGGCAGAATCACTACGATTGCGCCCATGAGGTAGGCATTACGTGAGCCGTAGGCGAAGTAGGTGAAGGCGGCCAGTAGCGGGCCGATCGCACGTGCGAGCGAGCCCGCGGAGCGGAAGATCCCTAGGTTGGCGCCTTGATCCGACTCGTTCGAGTAGAGCGATACCAGTGCGCTCAAAGTCGGCGAGGCGAGCCCGATCGAGAAGGCCATAAGTGCCAAGCCTGTAAAAAATAGGCCGTAGCCCTGGCCGAAGGCGATCATGATAAATGCAGCCACGCCACAGGCTAGACCGGCCAGTGCGAGGCGTTTTTCGCCGACAGGTGCGGCGAGGCGACGCACGATGCCACCTTGCACCAAGACGAGAATTAAGCCAATGAAAACGAACATGCCCCCGTTCTGTGCAGGGCTGAAGCCGAAGCGCTCGACGGCTAGGAAGGTGAGGGTGAACTCCATGCCGCTAAAGGCTAGCATGTAGATTAGATACACGAAATTCGTCCGACGAGTGGCCGGCTCCGGGCATTGGAAGATGCGGAAGACCGCGATGCCTTTGCGCTCCGGGGTGGGCTTGCCGCGTTTGGACTCGGGCAAGGTCTCTTTAAAGCGGCGGCTGACCCAGATCAAATTGATGATTGTCAGCATGAGGCTGACCAGTGCAGGCACGGAGAAGGGGTTCACGCCAAAGGCTTTGAGTGCGGGCGTGATCTCAGTCAGGTCAATCTTGGCGAGTAGGCCGCCGATGGCAGGGCCCACGATAAAGCCTAGCCCAAAGGCGATCCCGATAATCGCGAGTCCGCTGGAGCGCTTTTCACGGGTGGTGCTGTCGGCGACAGCTGCGGTGGCCACGGAGAGGTTGCCCCCCATGGCGCCGCCCAACACACGTGCGAATACCAGCACCCAGAAAGATGCGGCAAAAAACCATGCGATGTAACTGAGTGCGAGCCCGCTGATGGTGATTAGTAGCACCTTGCGGCGTCCGACTCGGTCGGAATAGGCGCCCCAAAGTGGCGCACACACGAATTGGAGCACCGAATAGAGTGAGCCGAGAATGCCACCAAAGAGCACCGCGGTCATGAACTCCGGGTCGGCCGCGCCGCTACTTTCTGCCAGTTTTGTCAGCGGT
>CEUD01030328.1_pt1 | contig 19351 bp, 10 predicted proteins | sample 356481 | NCBI WGS metagenome assembly CEUD01 (sample SAMEA2623314, study PRJEB7988) | marine metagenome | isolation source: saline water (ENVO:00002010), including | reverse complement strand
GGTGTCCTTACGGCTCAGACTACGCCCCTCGGTACACTGGTCAGTGGGTTTTCATCGATTGTAAAACTGGATGGATGGAATTGGGAGGACGCGGCCTATGCCGTGGATGACGGCATTCATCTTTACTGGCCTGCGATGTATCAACGACGACCTGACTATACCAAAGGAATCATGGTCACCGAGAAAAACGACAACTATGACGAGCTTGTTGCCACCTTGCCCGGACTTTTTCAGAACGCATCGGTGTATGAAGGAATAACAGATCTGAATCTAAAACTTGGCGCCATAAAAAAGCTGAATGATGGTCAGACCAAGCTGTATATCCACGCTGATGGCGCCAGGGAAATCGTCTCGGCAGTCCGCTTCGCAATGCATCAGAAAGTAAAAAGCATAGTCCTGGTTGGCGCACGTGAAGCTCTCAACGTCAAAGATTTCCTGCTTGAACACAAAATCCCGGTTATTATCGATCGAGTCCACGGTTTACCTGATTCAGAAGACGCCGACATAGATCAGACCTTCAAGAAACCCGCACAATTGGTTGCGGCGGGCCTGACAGTCGGACTGGGGGCTAGTACAAGAGACGCAATGGGATCTCGCAATTTGCCTTTCATGGCGGGTACCGCCGCGGCTTACGGTCTGGACAAAGAAGCAGCGTTGACCATGATCACCCGAACCAACGCGGAGATACTTGGCATCGCAGATCGTCTTGGAACTCTCGAGCCTGGTAAGGATGCAACTCTTTTTGTGTCTAAAGGTGACGCTCTCGACATGCGGGGGAATCAACTCTTGAAAGCGTACATACAGGGGCGAGATATTGATCTGAATGGCACTCAACAGCAGTTGTTCGAGCGGTACCGGAAAAAATACTCAAGTCAGACTCGTTAGTATTTCGCATTTGCCATTTCACTTTCATTGATTGCTTAAAGGTATTATTTGAGCTTCGGTTCAATCAGTTTACCCGGATAATCTGACTGCTTCTCTGGTGTCGCGGAAATAAACGCTGGATGAATCAGACAGTTCTGAGAAATCCCCTGGATCAGTGGATAAGATGACATGTCGATAGAAAAACGTGTGATCCCTTTTGTGACCTGCGGGATCAGATACAAATCAGCCCAACCAGGTTCGGTACCAAAGCAATAAGGCCAGGACGTTTCTCTTCTTACAAGGATTTCTTCGAGGGCATCGAATCCAACCTGAAACCAGTGCAACTGCCAGCGATCAATACCAGGTTTTTCCACACCCAGCTCGTTGCTGAGAAAACGGCGCACTCGTATCACATCTATCGCGTGCATCTCACTGGCAATATGTTGTGCAAAGGATCGTACCCGGGCTCGCAGCACAGGATCTGCGGGAAGCAGCGGTCGCTCAGGGTAGCTCTCCTCCAGGAACTCAAGGATTGCTGTTGACTGCGCCACAATCTGATCATCGATTTTAAGTGCTGGCATCAATCCTTGTGGGTTAATCTCACGATATGCAGCCCACCCCATCTGCCCTACCGACACATAATCATAATCGATCCCTTTCAACGCCAGTGCAATCCGCACCCTCTCCCCTGCCGAGTTAAGGTAATTGCTATAAAGCGTCAAAGACATGGACTTCACCTCTGTTTGCGTTCGTATTCAGCCGGACGGTTTCCCTGTTCCCTGCCTGCCTCTAATTCACTAAAAAACCTCTTCAAGAAAACGAACCTCTCTCAGTCTCCCAATTTGAGGTAGGACGCTGATAGATATCGAAGTGCCCTCCTCGAACGTCTCGAGTGTTACATTACTGTTGGCGACCGCAAGTGCTTCCACAGCTTCGAATGGTGCCAGTCGATCTTGAGGAGTTACCAGAAGCAATGTTGGCACCTTGATATCAGGTAATGTGAGCGACGATGAAACCGCCGCTGCGGGAGCCAGTGAAAAAGGCGCACTGCTGGTGCCCAGGAATATGAGCAGAACAAAAACCAGGACGATACTTAGCAACGTGAGGCCAGTACGTTCAATGATAATCAACATCACCTATCCTCTTGATTCTGACATATGTATTCTACCGAAGCGTTGTCATGTTAATTATCGGCTCTCAAGGTCTGCTCGCATCCCAACTGGGGCAATCAAAACCCTCGATCCACGATGGTGAGTACATATTCAGTACAACAACCCTTTCAGCAATAATTAGTAATAACATGTGTCAGACAGGGATCAACTGATCTGTTAGCATGCAAGCAAATCAAGAATAACACCTGCTTCATCCAGAGTGTGAGCTCGGAGAACAAATGACCATTCCTATTCCAGACTTGCAGAGCGCTGAATTACCTGAGCGGACTGAGAGTTTCTGGAAACTGGCCGGCCCTGGCGCAATCATGATTGGACTCGCGCTGGGATCCGGAGAAATGATCCTGTGGCCCTGGATTACGGCCAAATTTGGCACGGAAATGATGTGGGCTGCAGCACTTGGGGTATTCCTCCAACTGTTTATCAACATTGAGGTGGGTCGCTGGGCAGTGGCGACCGGAGAGAGTGCCTTTACCGGTTTTGCGCGCCTGTCCAAGATTTGGGTATTCTTCTTTCTGACTCTGATGTTTGTCGGCGCATTTCTTCCAGGCATGGGTCGCGCCGTCGGTACATCCTTAAGGATTCTGATTTTCGGTCTCGACGGACCAGGTGGTGACTGGCTATGGACCGCACTCGTGATCGTTATTGCGCTTGGCATTCTCTTTGGACCGAAAAGAATCTATACCGCTGTCGAAAAATCCATTATGGGAATGGTTATGCTGATAATCGGCGGGGTACTTTTTGTCGCCATCAGCGTCGGCACCTGGAGCGATGTCAAAGAGATGTTGTCCGGTGTATCCAACTTCGGCACCATTCACCTCGATGAAGAATTTACTTTCCACCGTTTCTTTGGTGCCTTTGTCTTTGCCGGTATCGGTGGACTTGGCAACCTATATTATGCCTACTATCTAAGGGATAAGGGAGTTGGCATGGGCAAGAGAATTCCCGCTCTGCTGAATCCCCTTAGAGAAGCACAACGGGGAAATAGTGAGACTGGTTTTCTTTATGAGGACAGTGAGGACAATTCACGACGATTCAACCAATGGTTCCACTTTGTCCAACTCGACAGCATCATATTCTTCTGGATTGCCAACACAGTAACAATGTTCCTGTTTATGTTCGGCGCTCTCGTTGTGCTGTTCCCCGCAGGTATTGTTCCACTCGAGAGCCAGATCATCTGGGATCTTGCCCAGATACTCGAATCTTCAATGGGAAAATTCGGACGCTATCTCTTCCTTATCATCGGCATTGCGGTGTTTTTCAGCAGCGTACTGGCCGGGCTGGATGGTGGCATTCGACTCTGGGTTGACCTGCTGCACAGTAACTTTGAGTATCCAAGCCGATTCGCCGCCAACCGGTTGTACCTCGGACTAGCATTCGGTCTGGGATCACTGGGCGTTGCCGCCACCTGGTTCTTTGAAACTTATGATATCACTGTGCTTGATTTCTTCTTTATCGGCGCGATGCTCGGTGGATTCGCCATGGCTGCATACGTACCAATGCTCCTGTACATGAATCTCAGATATCTGCCGAAAAGCGCAAAACCCAAGCCTTATAATATCGTTATGATGTGCATCTGTTCACTGACCTATATTTCATTTGCAGCTTATACCGTGTGGAGCAAATTAGTCGAAGTGCTGGCGTAGCACCCTGTAATTCATCTACATACCGTCTAACATGCGCTCCCTTCGGTTGGCACGCATAAATGCCAGAGCCATCAAAGCTGCCATCACAAGCAACATACCGATACGATTCTGTATGGTCCATGCAAGAAGTTCCGTTGCGCTGGTGAATCCGAGATTTCTGGCACCAACAGAAGCAGCCCCTGGATCAGCAAGAAAGTAGGGATTAAAGAACGGGCTAAAGCGAAGCTGATTGTTCCCGTAATCTGTGAACAGGAGATTGATCGCCAGTATCGCAATGGTCGCAATGGCACCAGATGCCTCGCTACGAAACAGAGTACCCATGGCCATCGAGAGAACCAGATAGAAGCAGGCACCTTGAAGTGCGCCATAGAGTGCGCCAACAGGAAACGGGGTAAAGCACAGATAAACCACAATTGCCAGTACCAGCTCGCCAGCCAGCAACAACAGGAATGCAGATGTCAGTTTGACAAACCACAATCGTTCACAGCCTCCGGGAACCGTATAGGCAATTTCCAGTGTACGATCATCAATCTCACCAGCTATGATCCTCATACCTAAGAAGATCGCCAGCGCTGTAAGAGGCGCAGCTAATAACTGCCCTTGAACACTGCTGGCAGCAACCACGCTGGTTGGATCGTACAGTATGATCAATCCCTGAAATACCAGCCACAAAAGCGGCAGAAAAGGCAATAACCAATAGCGATGACCAGCCAGCACTATCAGAGCATGACGCAGAAATTCCGGATCAGGTCGCCAGTTCATAGGGTATTCTCTGCAGTCACGTTGCTGTTTGCCAGCAACCACATGTACCCGTCTTCGAGGGTTGCATCCAGCGACCTAGCTGATGAAACGGGCTTTTCAGCAGAGATAACACGGTAAATCACACCTCCGTCTGCAGCAGGAGTCACATGGGTGCGAATAGCACCTTCGGGTAATTCAATTCTGACGTCGGTATCTGACCTAAGTTCCCAGACATAACCAGTTGCAACCTCTGATAACTCATCAGTACCTCCATCAAAAACAAGATGACCCTCTGATATGACCAGTACACGATCACAGGCGACAGCAACGTCTTCCACAACATGAGTTGAGATCAATACGATCCTGTCTCTGGCAAGGCGACTGAGCAGGTTACGAAAGCGAATACGTTCTCTTGGATCCAATCCGACGGTTGGTTCGTCAACAACGATAACCGGCGGCAATCGTAATAGGGTTCGAGCGACCGCAACACGCTGCCGCATACCACCTGAAAGCGCCTTTATCCTCTCATCTGATTTCTCTTCCAGTCCAACGTCCTTCAAAAGGCTCTTTACTCGCTGCTCTCGTTCTTCGGCTGGAATGTCATACAACGAGGCGTACCAGGTCAGATATTCTCTTGCGGACATACCAGCAGGTAAACCTGCTTCCTGGGGCAGATATCCAACCCAGCGAGCCAGATGACGCTGAAGCTTCTGCATTGGAACACCACCAAAATGAATAGTCCCACGAGTAGGATCGAGAACACCAGCCAACTGCCGCAGCAACGTCGTCTTCCCCGCACCATTTGGACCGATGATGCCAACCATTCCCTTCTCAACTGTGAAGCTCACACCGGTCAGCGCATGGGTCGGGTCGTTTGGCAGATCAAGTCCTGCGAGTAACGACGACCACCGACGCCAGATATTGGTAACAGCACCAAATTCCCCCCGGGTTATTCGACGAGCAAGACCTCCGCCTGCCTGAAGGCGGGCACTCCTTCGCATCCCCTGGATCACTGCAACCAGCACTGCAGCAATACCACATACCAGATAAGTGCCCGGTCTCGGGAATCCATCCAGGTGCAGTCTGACCGCAGAAACCCAGGTAAAAACAGCAATAATCAACCAGGGAATGAAAAAGACGATCTGGTTCTCAATGCCACCCGACGCAATGATCCCAGCGTCACTAGCAAAACCCCGGATTCGTCGAATCTCCAGAAGAGATCTGGCAAGTAATACGCCGGCGACCAGCCAGAAAGCGAGCTGCCAGAAGGATGACTGAACCAGATAGGCAAGCGTACCAACCCCAGCCGCACCCAACGCCAACGGCAACAGTCGATCCCTGGCATCAGAAATCAGGAACGCACTCCCACCCCGTTCCCGAACCTTCTCTGCAAATTGTGACGGTGCAAGCAACGCCGTCTTCAGAGCACCTGGAAGACCATAAGTCTTGTGAAGATGCCTGACTTCCAGCCTTGGCGGGCCGTTAGTGCAGTCTGGCTCTGGTATATCACGAGGTCTAAAAATTACAACAATCAATCCAAGGAACGCAGATGCTGTTAAGAACCCGAGTACCGATTGCCAGAACAGCGTAGTAACCGTTTCGGTCAGCACCAGAGCAGTCATAACGACGAATGTGCCTGTAATCCAGACTAGCACCAGCCAGGGACCAACCCTGGCAAATATCTGGTCGACCCGCCGAAGCAAAATGAAACCGACTGGCATCAACAGCAGAGTAAGTAATGTCGATGTGACCAGACCGCCCATCACAACCGTTGCAAAGGGTGGCCATATTTCATTTTCCCGCCCGGTTACTATAGCGAGAGGCCACAATCCTGCGACCGTTGTCGTACTTGTCATTAGTACAGGTCGAGTCCGTTCTCGAACCGCAGCGAAGGCTGCAGCACCCAGACTCCAGCCGCCCTCGCGAATCAGTTGCTGCATTCTATCTACCAGAAGGATTGCGGGATTGACGGTAAGGCCCACCAGTACCAATGCACCCATCATGGCCATCATGCTAAAAGAGATTCCCGCAAATGCGAGCGCCCAGATCGCACCAAGCAAGGTAAGTGGCAATGCGATCATGACAAGAATAGGCAGAGTCAGAGATTCAAAAGTCATCGCCAGAACCAGGAACACAAGGGCAATGGCTGGCACTGCTACTTTGTTGAACCAGGATGTGGAGTCATTCTCCTCATCAGTCTCAATGGTTGTGCCCCTGGGCCTTGGCACTGCTCGCACCGACTCGGCTATCTGCTCCTCTATGGCAATTCGGGTCGGGCCCGTCTGCGCAATATCACCACGTAGTCGATACTTTACGTTGATTTCCCGGCGCCCGTTATGATGAGCAATCATGGAGGGTGCAGGCATTTTCCGCATGGACGCCAGGGTGGTCACCGGAAGCACACCCGCGCTGGTCTGAATACGCAACCGACTCAGGTCGCGAATACCGGTATTCTTCTCACGGGCACCCCGGCGTTCAACCACCAGTGGCAATTCACGCCCATCCTGCTGCACAAATCCGGTGGGTAGTCGCTGCCCTTCTTTTCCAGCCAGGCGTAATATCGGCAGCACCTGATCGAACATCAAGCCCAGCGAGTCAAACGCCCGTTGGATGGGCTCGATCCAGTATTCACTCATCCCCGGTCGTACTGAGGTCCAGGCATTATCTATCTGAGACATAGACTCAAGTTGCGCCTCAACGCTCTCAGCCAGGTTCAGCAGAACGCTTGTATCAGGACCGGATAAGACAATTTCAGCAGCTGCACTACCAAAAGCCTGATCTGGACCCCCTCTACCACCACCGTCTCGTTTGCCTCTCTCCTCGTCACCAGCTCGTAATATTTCCAGACCTTTGATCTTACGGGCAGTTTTGCGCAACAGGTTACGAACGGCTTGAACCCGAAAGTTCTCTCCTCTTAATTCCCGGTCGACAAATTTGATGGTCAGTGATCCACCATCTAGCTCAATAAGCGCTTCAACCGACTCGACCTCGGGTATTTTGAGTACCTCACTTTCGAGTCTGGCGATCGCTTCACTGGCAATATCAATTGAGCGGTCACTTGGAAATCTTGCTGCTATCTGGATAGAGTCCGGCTCCGATGCTTGCTGGGATGAGCGGGATGACGCACTCACCCAGGGGAGTGCAAAGACAGTTGTCAGCAGGATCGCACCTACAGTTCCGGCGATCCAGGTTGGCGGGTGTCGCAGGGCACTTGCGACAACACCACTAAACAGGATGCGAGCTTGATCGGGTGGAACCAGATTGCCCCTCATAAGTCTTCGCTGTTTCGTTTCGATCATTCGTCTTTCTGCGGCTGGTGCTGCCAGACGATGCGCGAGCAAGGGAACAAGGCCAATAGCGACCAAAAGTGATGCTACCAGTGGAAGCAGAATGGCCAGACTCACCACTTTAATTAATGCGCCCACCATTTCGCTGTCAAAGTCGACGATTACCAGAGGTAAAAAGATCACGGCTGTTGTTGCGCTCGCGGCAAGAATGGCCCTGACCGTACGACGCAAACCGTCAAGCACCGCTTCTTCAATATCAAGGCCTCTTTCGAGTCGACGTTGGATTGCCTCAAAAACAACGACGCTGTTATCAACCACAAGACCAATCGCCAGCATCAGGCCAAAAAGAGAAACCAGATTGAGGGACTGGCCAATTAGAAACAACAGTGACAATGCTGCAAACAGACTGACTGGCACGGCAAGCCCCACCACCGCGACTGCTCGAATGTCTTTCAGAAAGAAAAATAGAACCACCATTGCAATGGCGAATCCTGATGCACCAAGCCTTGCAAGGCGTGAAATCTGATCCTCTACAGTATCTGCGGCATCAAAACCAATGACAAGATCCAGACCCTGTGAGGCAAGTTCGTTCCTGACCTCTTCAACCCGCTCTCTAAGCACCTGGCCAAGTCGCACCAGGTTTGATCCCTGCTCCTGGAAAATCACCAGTCCCACAGCGGGTTGACCGTTCACCCTAAACAGACTTTCCTCCAGCCCTGTTCCAATCTCAACATCACTGACGTGTCCAAGAAGTGCTGGATTCCCCGAAGTAACGCGAGAGTTGGCAAGTGCATTTACACCAGCCGGCCTGCCATCAAGAACAACTGCTGTCCGACCTGATTCATCTTCCAGACCACCGACGAAAAACATGCGACCAACCGTTCGCTGCACCATTGATGAAATCTGTTCCATTGTGAGCCCAACAGCGGTAGCGCGATCAGGATCTACCGAGACGGTTACCTGGCGACGCGCACCACCGGTGACCAGGGCCTGACTGACACCAGAAATCGTAGCGAATCTTGGCGCGACAATCTGCTCAACAAGATCGTAGAGCGCATCACTATCATCATTCCCACTGCCCAGCACACGTACCGTCATGGCAAGGGCAGAGAACACACCGGTACTTTCTGCACGAACATTCATCCAGGTCCCGCGCGGCTGATTCCGCTGCATTTCGGTGATTATCCGCTGCAATTCAAATTCACGAACCTTGATATTGACACCCGACTCAAAGCGCACACGGAATTTCCCGCTGGGACCTCGCACCTCCCCCCAGGTTTCAGATACTCCGGACATGGAGGAAACCTGCGCCTGTAGTGGCAGTAGGATTTCACGTTCGATCACTTCCGGCTCACTACCAGGTCTGTAGAACTGGACCGTTACCTGGTCCCCCAGCAATGTGGGAAATAACTCAACAGGCATTTTCTGCCAGGCAACGATGCCAATTAATATGATGCCAAGGAAAAACATCGACACTGCAACGGGCCGATGAATTGGCAGCATAAGCAGCCCCATCAGGTTCTGCCTGCCCTTAACGGGTCAAGCAGCCGATCCAGAAGCAGATAGAGACAAGGCAGGATCAGCAGCGAGCCAATGGTTGAAGCGACGATTCCACCAATGATGGTGATTGCCATCGGTGCCCTGAGGGTTGCGCCTTCGCCTGTACCAAATATCAGAGGCATCAGCACCAGTACAGTTGTCATCGTCGTCATCAGAATTGGTCGCAGACGGATCCCGGCTGCGGCGACCAGTGCCTCAACACGATCAGTTCCTTTTGAGATCAGCTGCCTCGCCGTCGTCAAAAGCAATACAGCATCATTTACCGCGACACCAGCAAGAACAATCAGCCCCATCATTGCCATCACGCCAATGGGTCGCCCCATGGGACCAAGCACCATGGCAACACCAATCAGCGCCAGCGGTACCGCGGCAAGTACCGTAATCGGATGAATGAAGGATTCGAAAGATCCAGCGAGAACCATCAAAACCAGTATCAACGCAAGGATACCCGCCAGCTGTAACTCATCAAAGGTCCGGATTCGTTCAGCTTCTTCACCGCGTAATTGTGCATGCAGTCCCGGTAAGAGCGGATTCGCCTCTAGGTTATCGATAACGGCTGCAATTGCAGTTGGATATTTAAAGGATTCGGAAACTTCCGCGGTCACCAGTGCTGTTCGTCTCTGATCACGCCGGAAAATTTCTCGTGCGCCTTCTGCTTCCTCGAACCGCGCCACTTCTCCCACGGTAACTTTCTGCCCCAGAGACGATCTGAATACAATGCCCTGCAGATCTTCACGAGCAGGAGAGCCTATACGCAGGGTGACAGGACGATCTTCATCGCCAGTAGACAGAGTCGTCACTTCCCTTCCATCCAGACTCGCCTCAAGAACCCGTGAAAGAGTACCTAGATCAATGCCCAGACCATCAGCCATCGTTCGATCCAGTACAATTCTGAGTTCCGGGGGTCCTCCTTCAAAAGAGGAACGAACATTCCACAGCTCCGGCAGTTCCGCTAGTCTTTCCTTGATGATTTCAGTGCCCCTTCGCAGATCCGGCAGTGCCTGGCCTGAAATCTCAACCACGATTGGTGGTCCGCTGGTCCCAAGTGCACTGGCAAGTGCACCCGAACCTACTTCCCAGTCAAACTCAGTCGATTCCAGTACCGACAGCGGTGGAGTCAGGTAATCTGCCAGTTGCCTGCCGGATGGTCCTTTTTCCCCAATACGGATTGTAAGACGTGCGGTGTTCTCTTCCGTTAACTCTGTTCTCACCAGTCGACTGTCTTCCGGTAACCGCCCTATCTCAGACAATACAGCCTTAAGTTCCTCACCACTCGCCTGTTCCAGCAGAGATTCGATGCTCTCAACAACGCGAGCAGTTGATTCAACTCGTTGCCCCGAAGGACCAACGACTCTTAAGGAAAACTGTCTGGGATCAGCAGAAGGCAGGAGTTCAGTGCCGAGTCTCACCAGTGAGAAGACGCTCAATCCCGCAATCATCATTGCCACACAAACAGTTGTACCGGGACGCCACAACAACCAGCGCACCGTCGATTCGAGTCGAAGACGATACCGCGGTATCACCTTTTCAGTTTCGGTTTTTTCAGACGACTTCATAAACCATCTGGCCAGCGCTGGTATGAGCAGCATGGCAACGGCGAGGGATGCAATCAGAGAGGCGACCACAGTAAAGGCGATGCCTTCGATCAGTCTCGCTGCCATGCCTTCAACAAAAAGCACAGGTAAGAACACCACACAAGTCGTCAGGGTCGACGCGGTAATTGCACCGGCAACCTGGCCTGTTCCGCTGGCTGCTGCTGTTTCCGGCTTTTCACCATCCGCTAACCGACGATAGATGCTCTCCACCACAACGATCGCGTTATCGACCAGCATACCTGCACCAAGAGCAAGACCCGCCAGGGTAACAATATTGAGACTTCGGGAACCTAATCCCATGAGAAACAGTGTCGCCAGTATCGACACTGGAATAGACGCGGAAACAACCAGGGTTGCACCGATTGATCGCAGGAAGAGTGCCAGAATGACAACCGCGAGAAAGATGCCAACGCCTGCGGCGATCTGCAAATCATCCAGTGCATCAACCACAAGGGCCGCGTCATCGTTCACCTCAACCAGTTCGACATTGGGGAGATCATCAGCCAGAGATGAAATTGCCTTGCGAACTATGCCTGACACTTCAACCGTATTGGCCGAAGCTTCCTTGTAGATGGCAAGACCGACTCCTTCGATACCGTTGACTCGCACAATATGATCTATCTCCTGATCAACAAGAGAGACAGTTCCAACGTCAGAGACTCTAATCGCCTGGCGACTGCCACCATCACCAACGACGTAACGCACAACGACATTAGCAGCATCCTCCGGCTTACGAAATCGTGATAAGCCACGAACCAGATAGACCTCTGTATCCTGTTCCAGGGTACCGGCACTTATGTCAACATTCTCAGCATTCAACCTTTGCTCAACATGAGCTAACGAAACACCAAAGGCGTCAAGCTTGTATCGATCCAGTTCGACGCGCACTTCTTTTTCGCGACCACCAGTCACCCTTACCTCTGCAACACCGGGTAGCTGTTCAAGATTCGGGGCAACCTGGCGTCTCGCAAGCTGGCGTAATTCCGCGAGATCAGGTCTTCCGCCTGGCGCTACCAGGCCAAAGGTCAATACGGGTGCCTGCCGGGGATCAAAGCGACGCACCAGTACTTCGTCGACGGCGGGATCTGACCCAATGGGACCTACCGCTTTCTGAACTTCCACCAGGCCTATTTCAAGGTCGGCGTCCCAGTCGAAAACTATCGTTCCAACCAGTTTGCCGGTACGAGCCACCTGAGATATTTCCCTGATTCCCTGAACTGTAAACAGCCTCTGTTCCAACTGCTCACCGTACAGACGTTCCATCTCAGTTGGAGGTCTGTCTCCTGCCCGAATTGAAACAGCAACGGTGGGACTTTGCAGATCAGGCAGCAGATCGACGGGTAATTGCTGCCAGGAGAGCCAACCAACAAGTGCAATCGCAACAGCAAGAACACTGATAGCGATTGGTCGTCGCGCCGCGAGGGCAGCAACTGACTCAGCGAGGTTCACGGGGTAATCACTCGTACCCGTGTACCATCGGTCAAAGTTTCCAGACCTCGAATTGCAATTCGCTCGCCTGATTGTAATCCCTCAGAAACCTCAAACCTGGTATCGTCAGAAAGACCGATTCCTACCTTGCGTTGCACCACGCGCTGACCGTCAATCACAAAGATGACGTTTCGACCACCACGCTGGGTGATTGCCTCCCTTGGTACCACGACAACATCCTCGCGGCGTTCGGCAACTATAGACGCGCTGATAAACATGCCCGGTCGCAGCAGGCCCTCTTTGTTATCAACTTCCACTTCAACACGAAAGGTATGGGTCTGCGCATCCATGGAGGGTGACAATCTCAATATGGTACCGTCAATTGACCTGTCCTCGAAGGCATAGTGATTTATTCTGACTTCCTGTCCTGGCGTCACCCGGGACAGGTCAGGACCCACAAGATCGATGTCCGCAATAAGACTATGCAGGGGGGCGACCCGGGCAACACCAAATCCCTGGTTAACCATCTGTCCGTCCGCGACAGCCTGACCACTGCTGTCTCTGGCCAGTTCCAGAATGACACCTGCAATGGGAGTCACGATGCGGGTTTTCTCGAATGTCCGCTGACTGGTTTCATAGTCGTGCAACCTGTCTTCATACTGTGTTCGGGCACGCCATACATCTTCTTCGGCAATCAGTCGCTGCTTGAACAACTGCTGGCGTCGGTCGAGTTCCTGTTGAGCCGATTCAAGGTGGCGTTCAGTGGCTTCGAGGCGTGAGGCCAGCCTCGCGTCCTCGCCGGTGATTTCCGCTATAACCTGCTCGGTGACCACATTAGAACCTTCCGCCAGACGATCTCCATTCTCATCTTTGGCCAGTATCAGAAATCCTGGTGTTTCGACAGTCAGAATGACGCTCTCGCGAGTACGCAGTGTGCCGGTGGTGACGATAAGATCTTCAACATCACCTGTGGTTACATCGGTAACCTCGACAGGAATGCGGAATTCAACCGTAGGTGTTGCATCCTGATCACTACAGGCTGTGACCAGAAACAGCAGACAGCAAGAAGTGAAGCTTCGTCGCATATAACTCATGGGCTGCTATCCTACTTGCCCAGGGTACTGGGACGCCAGCGTATTGCGTCGGCAATTACGATGAAGCCAGTGTTGGCGTTGGATACTTCCAGGCTGATCTCACCTGCCGGCAGTTGAAATTCACCGAGATCATTCCATCCTGAAGCAGCTGCCTTGCCATCGAATTCGATCTTCTGGTTATCGCCATTTGAAATCAGATTCATTTGATACTCGCCTAAAACGCTCGCCGTCAAACGGCCTGTTGCTGCACCTTCGGCCTCTTCGCCCTTCTTAGCCTTCTGCTCAGGACTGAGCGCAAGATAGTACGATAGTCGCCAACGCCCTTCATGGGGTAATTCAGTGGAAAATGCCGCATGTTGATCCCCGGCGCCACTTGTAACCAGTGCGTGCGTGTGACGGTACTTGCCCCAGCTGTCTTCATATACAGACCGACTCCATGCTTCGGCGGTACCATATATCGATTTGTATTCAGGCAGGCCCTGGTCCATATCTGCCACCTCATCGCTGAAGGGACTACCAATACTTATTTCAATACTTATCGCCTCGCCTTCTCTTTCACTTCGCACGCTAAAACCAGAATCCAGGTCGTCGACGACGATGTCAGCTGTCTTGCGCGGTTTCCAGTCACTTGGTCGCGCACCCACCAGGATTTCGGTGTTTAGCCTGGCTTCCGAATCAACTTTCGGTACCCTTAGTTTTACGTCATGACGATTGAGAGAGAGGTAGGGCTTTAACCATAGTTCACCCAGTGGCGTCAAAGTTGAGATACCAACTTCAACTGAACTGTTGGCAGGTACACGTATAGGCTCGGTGGCATCCCAGATCCGTTTTTTTTTCGATCCCCACTGAAAACTGAACCGCACGAGCCCAGGTGTCGATTCATCGTTTCGAACATGCAACCGGGTCTGGTAGCGAGGATTACCTTGCGAGTCGTCGGTCAACCTTACCGATTCGACACTCGACACCAGAAATCCCGGCAGCGATGAGTCGTGAAGCCAGTCACCTACCAGTGGTTCCAATTCAATATCATGATCAGCAGCGATTTGATAAAGATCAGCGGCATGAAAATGCCGACCGCGATACTGATTGACCAGCGCACTTAAGAGTGCCCCTGTTTTCTCCCTGCCAAGCCCGTCAAGGATCACTCGAGCGATTGCCTCGCTTTTCAGCGCCAGAACACTGAGTGACCTCCGCGGATCATCATTGGGCTCGAGCGCTGCGAGTGACGCACCCAATGCCCGGTCCCATACTGAGGGTCGATTCGTGATGGTACGCTGTATTGATTCTGCCACAGAGTCCGTACGTCCCTGGGCTATATCCTGGATGGTTTCTCCCATGATCAAATTAATGGACGAGGAAAACTCATGGGCCGAAAAGAAACCCCGCTTATCGGTAAGCAGCAGTGCAGTCAGCTCATCCAGAACGAAGTTTATGGCAAGCGCACCTTCACCCATCGCGCTGGTCTGGAAATGCAGAAAATTCCGGGAGCCTCCAGTAAAGAGATTGCCACCGTTGAAATCATTCTCAAAGAATCTTTCGATGACAACCAGCTTCGTCTCACCTGCGTCTTCATCAAAGAGCAGTGCTGATAAATTAACACCGGCGTCTCCTTCCCGCTTAAACTTCACCTCAAACCTGGCGGTTGGAAAGCTGCTTTCCCGCAGCATCATGACACCCGGCATCGTCTGCACCGTATCCATCCGCCAACCACCACCGTATGCCCGCAGCACATTAGGTGTCTCAACAAGGCTCATCCCATCATAAGGATATGGCAAACCAAGTTCCCTCGCGGCAGTAAACATCTCCGTCAACCGTTCCCTGATTGCATTCTCTGACTCCTCAAAGAACTTGAGATTACGGTCATGAGCCGGATAAAAAAGAGCTTCGAATTCAACACCCGCGGTTTCTATCATCCTCCTTTCAAATCGCGAGGCAAGAAGCCCTATATGAGGTACGGGTGCTCTTGGACCAAAGCGGAAGCGGGCTGTCTCATCACTGTCTGAGCTTATTTCCATTCTTCGACCAGGACCGGCAACCAGCCAGCCGGACGGTATTTCCACTTCGAGATCGATCGTATAGTAGTCAGGCGGATGGGTCCTGGGGTCACTTTGCGGCAGATCAGTCCCGGAAGATGGCAGCCAGTGCCCTCCAGGGGTCATGGCAACGTAGGTCGACTCAAAAATACTCACTTTAGTCCCCAGGATTGCGAGTTGGGATTTAACCAGATCTGCTTCCATTACATTGGTAGAACTATCGAGGTAACCAAAATATTCATAAGGAACCCCTGCTGCCATCAAATTGATGGTCAGGGTCTCTCCGGGAGCCAGGCTCGAAACCGGCGTGATCTCCAGCAAGCCATTTTCATGTACCCATGTCACTTCACGCCCTTCAATGTCCAGTTTGGCAACACTCACACCAGGATTGAGAGTAAACAGTAACGTCGGCAATGCCTGATCCAGGGGGTTGCGGATCATCAGATCGAGTTCCATGCTTAGCTCATCACCGGGCTGGATTTTGAGAGAGCCTGTTATGGCCTGCAAATCAACCCTGGGCACATTCTGTTTGGCCGTGTGAGCTACACGCCAGACATTCTGCTGTTCAATCAGGCCATTTCTCTGCCAGATATAGCTACCCAAAACAAGCATAGACAGCGTTAACAACCCTGCACTGACGCCCAGCACTCTGGCCATTGTGTTGCCGTCTCGCCTTGGATGTAACGCAACTGCCAGGAACAGCAAACCTGCAGCCATGGTCCAATGAGCAGCAATCCTGATACCGGATCCTTCTGACCACACTGCCGGGAGTATGTCAGACCCAAAATCGGAGGTCGGCATTACATTAAACCACTCCGCCTGGTAGACGGGCATATTGAACGAAAGCCAGAATTGCAGCCCTAACAGCCCAAGGGTCACTATCGCAATGAGAAGCCGATATCGAATGACTGCCGCGAGCAGCACAATGATTGAACACCATAAAAACAGTGAAGTCAGGGAAGCCACCAGAAACCCAACGACGGAATAGGGCTCAATCGGCTCTCCCATAGGAAAATCAAACACGACAGCAATCAGGCCAACAACCTGAAGAATCAGGCTAACGATTACCAAGGGTATCCAAATCATAAATACCAGACCTGTTACTTTGCCAACTATGAACTCGAGGTTTGATAGGGGGCGGGTATCCAGAACCTCGGTCATCCTGTCACGTTCATCTCTTGCCCTGATATCAAAGGCCAGGAAAATAAGACCTACCAGGTAGATCATAATCACGGTGACTCCAATGGACCCAATCAAATATCGAGGTCCAATGGAACCCACCGTCGCAGACATGTTTGAAAACATGCCGTGCAGGAATGCGTATTGTCCATACATGCCAAATGAAGCCAGCACAGAAACGAGTACAAATAACCAGTAACGAATCAACCTGCGGTCTGAACGCATTTCCGCACGGGCAACTACAAGTATCTGAGGCAATCTCATTTCGAACGCTCCGCGGCATCATGCTCATCGGCCTGACTGGCGGCAATCGAGCGCCCCCTAGCAGCCATAAACGCCATGTAACTTTCTTCAAGACTGGGCTCCTTTACAACTTCCGCGTTTGCAGGCAGTCCCTTATCTCCCACCACACCCCGCAGAGTGATGCGACCCAATACCACACTGGTCGATACAATATCGTAGTTATCCTCCATTGCTTCAAGATCGATTTCATCAACTGTAACCTGGAAAACCTGACCGATCGCACCTGCTACCAATTCAGACGGAGAACCCTGGAAAATGATACGACCGGTATCAAGTAAGGCGACTTCCCGACAAGCACCACCAAGGTCAGCCACAATATGAGTTGATAGTAGAATGGTTCTCTCACGGCCAAGTTCGGTGATGACATTTCTAAAACGAATCCGTTCTTCCGGATCGAGGCCGACGGTTGGTTCATCGACTATGATCACCTTTGGCTGGTGAACCAGTGCCTGAGCTACACCAAGGCGGCGCAACATGCCACCAGAGAGTTTCTTAACTTTTCTGTCGGCCACATCCGTAAGCCCGACCTGCGCCAGCACTTCAGTGACGCGCTTGCGCCTGCAGGATGTTTCCAGCATACCTGACAACTGTGCCAGGGTATCTAACACTTCTTCGACGCGGTGCAGCTTCCAGGCACCAAATTCCTGGGGCAGATATCCGAGTTGTTCCCGAACACCCATCTGATCCTGACTCACATCATGACCGCAAACCTTAACCTCTCCTTCTTCAGGTTTCAGCAGTGCGCACAGAATTCGCATTAGCGTACTCTTTCCGGCCCCGTTTGGCCCCAGTAAACCAAAAACGCCAACACCACAGGTCAGATTGACGCCATCCAGAGCCTTATAACCGCCTCTATAGGTATGGCTGAGGTTTTTTACGTCGATTACCGGCCGTAAACTTTCTGACACTTTGATCTCCATGGATGGTTACTGTCGCGATGCCCCATACAGGTACGTATCAGGAAAGACCCGGATTGTTCTTATCGCCAGATATAGAGGGAATAAAGCGTTCGAATTGTTCAGCTACGCTTCTATCCCGATTAGAAATGTCTGTGGATAGTATAGCATGGGAACACGTGAATTTTCTTTTCTCATACAGTCAACAGAGCTTAGATTTTATGCCGGGGTCTCTCAGTCTGTTTGTCGAAAGCCAGGCTCTTGATACACTGGGATTCTGATCACCAGACCTTAATTGTTGGCTGGTCCAGCCAATGGCGCAGGGAATCACCTTGAGTCCCCCAGCCTGTATTTAGGATCGAATATTCAAGCGGAGGTAACATGGAAAAAACAGAGTTTTACGCCAGAGCACGGACCGATATTCCAGGACCACTAAGTGATGTAGTCGTGGTAGAAGCGACAACTACGTGGGCTGGACCCATGGCTGCCTGCATCCTCGCAGATATGGGCGCAATCGTGATAAAAGTGGAGCACCCGACAGGAGAAATTGCCAGAAGGCTGCCGCCGGTTCTTCCAGATTCAGACCTGACGATTGCTAACGAGACTGTAAACCGCAACAAGAGGAATATTTCTCTCAACCTTCAGCACAACGATGGGCGAGAGGCGTTTCTTAAACTTTCTGAAACTGCAGATATCATCATCGAAAACTTCAGGCCTGGCACTCTTCACAACTGGGGAGTGGGATATGAGCAGGTTGCGAGGGTCAAACCTGATATCGTTTACGTATCGATCTCCGGATTCGGGCAGTTCGGAACACTCTCGGATCGAGTGGGATATGATCCCATCGCCCAGAATTACTGCGGCTGGGCGTCACTTAATGGTGAGCCGGACGGATCTCCCGTAAAAGCACCAACCTGGCTGGGGGACGATACTGCCGGTATGCATGGTGCACTGGGTGCACTGGCAGCACTCAGACATCGTGATCAGACCGGTGAAGGGCAACATGTGGATGTTGCACTGGTCGATGCCCTCTTGTTCCACAGCAACGGGAATCTGACGTCAGGTGCACTGGATATCCCGCTGGAGAGAACGGGAAATCAGTTTAATATTGCTGCCCCGGTTAACAACTATCGCTGTACCAACGGTAACGTATTTGCCGGTGTCCTGCTCGACTCTCACTGGCAACGACTGGCACAACACCTGAATCGCGTTGATCTCGCTGAACTTTCAGCAATGGAAAGAATATCAAGAAGAGACGAACTGAATGAGCTTCTGAGGGCCTACTGCGCCTCAATGACTGTCGAAGCCGTGGTGCAGACATTCTCCGATATGGGATTACCGGCAACCCGTGTCAATACCTATAAGGAAGTGGCCAGAGAGGAGCATGTAAGCTCAAGGGATATGTTACAGCAGATTGAAACTACGGATGGCCATACAATACCAATCACGGGACCTGCGGTTAAATTCTCGCGTACACCTACCGCAGTCAGAAAATGCGCCTCCTATCTGGGAGAAGACAATGATGAGGTTTTCGGCTCTCTGGGGTACGACCATAA
>CEUD01057448.1_pt1 | contig 19361 bp, 16 predicted proteins | sample 356481 | NCBI WGS metagenome assembly CEUD01 (sample SAMEA2623314, study PRJEB7988) | marine metagenome | isolation source: saline water (ENVO:00002010), including | reverse complement strand
TAATTAATTAATATAAATATATAAATCATATATAGTTATAATAATTAATACAAATGGATATACGCAATCTTAAAGCGTCAAGTAAAATATTAACAACATTTGATGAACAAGATGGTATACATAATACAAATATTGAAAAACTAGTACCAATGATCCCACCTGCATGTATGCTTGAAGAGATTCCTATCACAAAAAACGCAGCAGAAACAGTACGAGTTTGTCGTAATGATATATCAAATATTTTAACAGGAAACGATGATAGAATTTTATTAGTATGTGGTCCCTGTTCCATACATAATATTTCTGAAGCAATGGAATATGCTAAAAAATTATTTACTTTATCACAAAAAGTAAAAAAAAATGTTTTAATTGTAATGCGAACTTACTTTGAAAAACCAAGAACAACTGTTGGATGGAAAGGTTTAATTAATGATCCATATTTAAATGATAGTTGTAAAATAAATGATGGTATGAGACTAGCAAGAAAACTTTTATTAGATATTAGTGATATGGGTTTACCTTGTGGATATGAATGTTTAGATACTATTACACCTCAATATATTGCTGATGTGATGAGTTGGGCTGCTATTGGAGCTAGAACAACTGAAAGTCAAGTTCATAGACAATTATCTAGTGGATTAAGTATGCCAGTTGGATTTAAAAATGGAACAAAGGGTTCGATAGATATTGCTGCTAATGCAATTATATCTGCTCGTCATAGTCATTGTTTTTTAAGCATTACACAACAAGGTTTGGTAGCAATTGTAAAAAGTTCAGGCAATAAAGATACTCATATTATTTTAAGAGGTGGAAGAGATGGTCCAAATTATAATAAAGAATATGTAAAACAAACAGAAGATATTTTAACCAAATCTAAAGTAATTCCTAGAATTATGATAGATTGTTCTCATGGAAATTCGGGAAAAGATTATCGTAATCAACCAAATGTATGTAGAAATATTTGTCAACAATTAGCAAATGGTAATACATCCATAATGGGAATGATGATGGAAAGTAATATTAATGAAGGAAATCAGAAATTAATTTTCGGTCAAAGCGACAAACTAAAATGTGGTATATCGATTACTGATTCGTGTATGAATTTCGAAACAACTGAACAAATTGTAATGGAATTGGCAGAATCTGTAGAAATACGACGTATGCAAGTAGGTAGTAAATTATAATAAAAAAGAGAATTGAATTTTAAATTACTAATACAAATTAAAACATATTTGAATTCAAATGTCTCATAATAAATTAATTGTAATTCTTGTCGGATTACCTGCCAGAGGTAAAAGTTTTATTTCAAAAAAACTAAATAGATATTCAACATGGGTAGGATATAACTCAAAAGTTTTTAATGTTGGTAATTATCGTCGTGAATTTTTTAAAAATACTTTTAATGATAATAAGTTTTTTGATTCGAATAATTCCGAGGCAAAAAACTTAAGAGATAAATTTGCTATGGATGTATTAGAAGAATTAATTAAATGGATGAATACAATAACTGGGAATGTTGTGTCAATATTTGATGCAACGAATACTACAAAATTACGAAGAAGTATGTTAATTAAAAGATTATCAAAAGAGAATATTGACATTATGTTTGTAGAAAGTATTTGTGATAAAAAAAATATTATAGAAAAAAATTTAGAAATGAAATTAACAAACGATGACTACGTACAAATGCCAGCTTCAGTGGCATTAGATGATTTTAAAAAAAGAATTTCACATTATAAAAGAGTATATCAAACAATTGATGACGATGAAGATAATTCTTATATAAAAATTATAAACGTCCAAAAATCATTTCATGTATTTAAGATTAATTCAGCATTAAAATTAGAATTATGTAATTTTTTGATGAATCTTAATATTAATAGTGGAAAAATTTATTTAAGTCGTCATGGAGAAAGCATGGATAATGTTAATGGAACTATTGGAGGAAATTCTGTATTAAGTCGTATGGGGAAACAATATTCATTAAAATTATTTACTCATATTCACAATGATGATAATGATATTAATACAATTTATACTAGTACATTAAAAAGAACAATAGAAACATCTAAACCATTTTCTAAAAAATATAATATAATTAATAAAAAATTTTTAGATGAAATAAATGCTGGTATTTGTGATGGGATGACATATGATCAAATAAAAATAATTTATCCTGATATTTCTAAAGATAGAAAAAAAGATAAACTAAATTATAGATACCCATATGGAGAATCTTATACTGATATAATTGAAAGACTTAAATACTTTATTTTAGATTTAGAAAGAACAGAAGAATGTACAATGATTATAACACATACTGCTGTTCTGCGATGTTTACTGGGATATTTTTTAGACATTCCATTAAAAGATATTGCTTATATAGATGTTCCATTACATAGAATTATTAAGTTAGAATCTGTTGCAAATCATTATGAAAAAACAGAAATAAATTTATTAAAAAAGAAAGAAATAAATTAACAAATAGACGCTATTTAAAATAAAATGACAACAAATAAATCATATGGAAATAAAATTAAAACAATGAATAATGAAATTAAAAAAAAAATTATTTCACTGGAAACAAATATTCAAAATGAACATAAAATATATTCATATGAAAAATTAATGCTTAATAAAGATAATAATTATCCATCTGATATAATCATAAGTCAAAGAGAATGTTATTTATCTAATATGGAATTTGAAGAAATTTTTAAAATGACAAAAGATGATTTTAAAAAATTAAAAAAATGGAAACAAAATAATTTAAAAAAAAAAAACAAATTATTTTAATTTCTTTTTGTAAATTATATAATCAATTAGTATGAGTATAGAAGAATTATTAAAAGATAACAATGATATGTTAAAACAAATATTACAACAACTTGGAAACAATAATAATGAGGGACTTAAATCAAAACAAAGTTATATTGATGATCTCCCAGATGCCACAATGTCTGCAACAATTACAGAAAGTGAAAATGAAAATTCTACAAATAATCAACAAGGAGGAAATATTAAAAAAATAAGATTACGACGAGGTGTAGATAGTTTTAAAGCTGATCCAAATAAACTTGGTGGCGACTTTAGTACACGAGATTCAGATGATATAGAAGAAGATGATATAGAAGAAGATGAAAATATTGATGAAGAAAATGATGAAGAAATTTTTGAAATTAATAAAAATGAACCTACTAAAATTGGAGGAGATAAACCACCAAAAGTTTTAAAAATATTAAGTATTAAAACCGATAAAAAAAAATCAAAAAAATCTAAAAAAATTAAAAAATCAAATAAAACAAAAAAAACAAAAACAACTTCAAATAAAACTACTTCAGGAAAAAAAACAAAAAAAACTTTAACTGGGTATCAACTTTTTATGAAAGAGCAAATGCCTATTTGGAAAAAGAAAAATCCAAAAAAAACACATAAAGAAGCATTTGGGGCTATAGCAAAACTTTGGAAATTACAAAAAAAATAAAGAACTAAAAATTATAAATAAAATTGATTAATGTAATATTTATATAATTACATCATTACATCAATTAATTTTTTTTTTAAGTTGATAAATGGATTATTGTTATCGTCGGAAAAGAAGTGCAATTATAAAATTTCATTTCAAAAAAGAAAAGATTGGAACGAAATATGTTTGGAGAAAAAAAGTAAATAGAAACACCAATTTATCAAAATTTGAAAAATTGCCTTATGATGTACTTACTCATATGTCTCAATTTTTAAATATTATTGATATTACTATTTTTCCAACACTATCACAATCATTATATGATGATTTTAAATTAAATTATTTTAAAAATTCTCGTGCTGAATTATATTTACGATTTGGTTATGGTTATTCTATTTTGAATAGTTTATTTTTATTTTCAAAAATGAATTTTCGTAAAGATGACACCCTTGTAAAAAAATGTTTAAATAACAGTAAATTATTGAATGAATTTATTATAATCATTAATCAAGTGATTAAATATTTAATTAAAGAAAAAAAATTCACAGAAGACAAGATTATTCTGTTTGTAAAATTTATGCTAGAATTAAATTATAGAACTATCAAAAAAAAAGACAAATATATAATAACATCAAATCTTATAAATATTATTGTTACATTGGGACCATTTTTAGAAAGACATCTTAATTTTTTAAGTACAGTTTTTCATAAATGCTTAGAATTTTTAGAAGGACAAAGTAGCGATGAAAGACAAATAGGAACTAATGGAATGATTAACTTAATTCAAAATTCGAAATCACATATTATTCTAGAAAATGCTCTTTTTAGAGAAATTAAAGATCATATATCTCAATTATATGATACGCTATCAAGTGATGAATTAGAATTTATTACAAATTTCTATTTAGAGATAAAAAAAAGAAGAGAAAAAGACGATAATAAATTTCGTCAAAAATTACTTTATTTTTTAGAATTTGGGACTAATTTTTAAAACATAAATGCTTTATAAATTTTCTGACATTCATTTATTATAAAAAATGTTCCAGCAATTCTTAAACTTCGTGGTGCTATTCCTTTATAGACAAAAGATATACCTTTCTTTTTAATAATATTTTTAGTAAGTTGCACAGAATTTGTATCTATGTGTGATTGAGAATACGTTTTAATTGTATCAAATGGGTGAGATATCCCACCAGCAATAAGACCAGATATAATACTAGCAGTAAGTGATGTTTTTACAGACTTTTCTTTATACATATCCGGTAATGTATTTACTAATTTTCTCTCAAAAAAAGGGGTTAAGGTACAAAATCCTGATACATAAACAGATTCTCTAACAACACAAGGCAATAATCCTTTACTAAAATAACAATATCCATAATTTTTTTTAATATTCATATACAATTCAAAAAAACCTTTATTAAATTTCTGTTGCTGAACAATCATTAATTCTGTTGGACCCGCGATTAAACCGGACAATGCCCCTGATATTGTTGAACTTATCATTGAACGAGTAGTATCAGTTTCAAACATATTATTTTTCTTATAATGATTATATAAAATTCCAAAACCAGCAAATTGAACAGCTGTTAATGGTCCCATTGTTAAAGCATTTATTCCGACACCTTTATATATACTTCTGAAATTCAAACCAATTTTATAATTAGATTGAATACTATTTTTATAAGTAAGTAATGGATGTTGAATAAATACTTCAACTGTACTTCCAAATGCTCCCATTAACCCATTATGAAAAGAACTTAATTCGGTTGACATTTACTCTGTATCTAAATTATACTTGTATTTTAAATTTAATTATCTTTATGATTAAATAGAAATTAAATTTAAAATAGAAAATTTATAAGTTTATTACAATTATAGTAAATTGTGTATAATTATGAATGATAAAGTTATTGTAGCGACAATTGTTGGTTTTGAAGGTAGTGATTCTGATAAAAAGCATGTTGAGTATAAATACTCGATTGGTAAAATATATAAATTTATTCAATTAACAAATATGCCAACCGATTTAGCATTTGTTGTTTATGAATATCTTAATCCTATGCATATAATTGATATTACGCATTTAAAAAAATTAATTTACGAAATTGATTTTAACAGACAAACTGGAATATTTGATAAAAAATTTCCATACATTTATGAAGAAAAGAAATTTGAAGATTCAAAATTTACAGAACGATTTAAATATATGATTAAAAATATTGTGAAAAAAACAGACAAAAACTTAAAACTATCATATATTAATTTTAAATTTGTAGATGGTGGGAAATTATATTCAGTAAATCTGAAATTTAAAAAAAATACAGATTTATATTCTCATTTTTCACTTAAATTTCCAATTTCTGATGCTTATATTGGAAAACAACGAAAATGTAATACAAAATGTTCTCATAATTTAAGACTATGTAAATTTAGTCATTAATTAAATTGATCTATCCATTTTTGTGTAGAATTTTTAATATCAAAATCTTTTATATATTTTTCCATATTTTCTAATAAATTTTCTCTACTTGCTTCAGAAAATAAATTATCGTATGAAGGAAGTTTATCATCAATTATAATCCATGGATTATCAGATATATTTTTATTATTTTGAAAATTTTTATTTATTATACAAAATGTTTTAGCTTTAATTGCTACTAATACATTATAAAATGCTTCATCATAATGATCAAAGTTTATAAAATATTCACATTCGAATAGATTTTTATAAATTTTATTAATACTATCAGTATTAATAATTTCCAGTCCATCAAAAATAGGAATATCAACATTAAATAAAATTAATTTAGAATCATTATGACATTTTTTATAATTTTTAAAAAATTCAATAGCCTTTTCATTATTTTTATCTAAACAGATAAATTTATTTGATACTTTTTTAGAATAAAAACTCTTATAAATTCCTTTTATACAATAAGGAATTGTTGATATAGAAGTTTCTGCAATTAACATTGTGTCCGAAAATACTTTTTTATACAAATCACAGGGACATACAATTTTGTGAATAAGTTTTGCAATATTAAATAATAATGGTCTTCCATTCACCGGTAAAGGAATATCATTCCAAATATTTTTTCTAAATGGATTTTGTTGCCAAAAAATAAATTTATATGAATTTGTTGTATTTGATAAAAAAAAAGTTAAATCAGTACATATAATAAATCCTGGCTTAATTTGTTTTATACATTGTTGATACTTTGAATAATGTAAATAAAAAACATTATTAATTTTTACATTAGGAGAATTACAAAATACAAATACATTAAATGCTTCAGAAATTGTTTCTGCCAAATTAATAGTCATTATATTTGAAAAATTACCAACATATAATACAATACTTGGTTGTGTTTGTATCAAAGATAATTTAACTTTATCTTGTGTTAAAAGTACATCTGTATTTATAGTTGAATTATCAGAATTTTGTTTTCCAACATATGAAATAGAACAATCTAAATTAAATTTAAACATATTTCTATGATTATCACGATAAAAAATTTTATCATCTAAAATTATTCGCATTGTATGTGGCAATCTTAAACTTTCAAATTTACTAATATCATTTTGAACGTCTGAATCATTATTTCCATCAAATGTTGATAATGATGTTACTAAACTTGGATTACATTTATAAGTACATACTTTATCAAATTGTTCTATCATAAACCAATCAATAGCTTGACGAATGCCATCAGTATCAGCAATTGTAATTAACTTTTTAGCACCAGATTTTCGTATTAAATATCCAAATGTTCCTCCACCATTTATTCTTTTTTCTCCAGAAAATTTTTTAATTCCTTCATATATCATAATATCACTATTTAGATCTTTATCATCAGTAAATCCTAAGAAAGTGAGATTCCAATTATTATCATTTGATAAGATTTTTAAAATTTTATCCAATTTTTGAGAAAAATTATCTACTATTTGAATATCATCTTCCAAAATCAGAAAAATATCATTATTATTGTTTGAATCACAATTAATAATTTTCCAAATTTTATAATGTGATAAAGCACAACCTAAAACACCTTTACGAAATTCATGAGATTTATATGGATTTTTAATTATACTTAAATCAGTATTTACAAACAATCGTAAATACTGGGAAAAATCATAAAGTCGCCCATCAATTGCTGAAAATCTTATAATTTTTGATATATCAAAATTTTTTTTTTTTAATAAATTCATCATCTTATTCCATCTATCTTGTCTTCTGTCTAAATTAATCATGAAAGTTTTTTTTATACACGCTTCATTTTTAATAAAGATTTGAGAATACATTTTGTCTGCTTTTTCTTTCATTATTGTTTGATAATCAATCATCCTATTTTCAATATCACTATAATTAGGATATTGAAAACCTAAAATTGGATACAATGCGAAAGATTTATTTCTTCGATGATTTACCCATTTAGCATAAAATAAATCTATTGCTCTGCAATTCCAATTTATTAGTTTTTCTAAATAATTTCTTTCGGAATATTCTGGAATAGAAGACCACTCCTTTTCAATATTATCTATTATATACTGAAAAATACGCTTATTTAAAACATAACAATGTGTTGTTTGAGTTGAAAGTGCTTTGATTACATTATCAGTAAATTTAAATCCATTATTTATATGATAACCTAAATAAAGAATATCAAATTCTTTTGGAATTTGAATTGTATTTTTTTCTATGAGTTCATTTATTCCATCAATATTAAACAAAATATCATCTTCAAGTATTAAAATATTATCATAATTTGATTCTAGTGCATTTTTTATACATTTTAAATGTGATTCCAAACACCCTCTTGTAGGATTTTCTATATTTTTATTTACTAACATAAATTCAAAATTTAAATTAACTTTTAAACATTCTTTGATAACATTTTTTTGACGATCTTTACGTTCTTTAATACTAATACAATAAACTTTATCAAAAGTAAATCCGCAAATTTTTTCTAATAATGATGACATTATTTTATTATTTAATTTACTAAATATAAATTTATGATAACTATAACTTACAATTTTATTATATACTTAAATGTATTACCATATAATTAAATAATATCTAAATAAATATTATTTAATAATATGGGTATATCTTTTTCTACTGATAAAAAACAAGAAGAATTAATTAATCAAATTCAAGATATTATTTCATCAATAAAAGATAAAATTAATGATAATAATATAGCTTTATCTAAAATAAATAAAAAAAATTCACTTATTGAGAAACGTTTGACCGATTTACAAAATCAAAATAAAACAGATATAACTAATTTAAAAAAAAATACATTTCTAAATAATAATAAAATTACAGAAATAATTCAAAATTCACAAATATTGGAAAATAAATTTAATGAAATAGAATCTACATTTATTACATTAAATAATCAGGAACAAGTTGAAAGAAAACAAGATGTTACAGAAATATATGAAAAAATATTAGAAATTAAAGAAAATGTAGGAAAAGAATTAAAAACAATAGTAAATCAATTAAATGCAATCTCCTCTAATATAGAAAAAAAAAATGAACTTGAAAGAAAAAAATTTAAACAAGAGTTTATTGAAATGAAAGACGATATTTCATCACAATATACAAAAATTATTGAAAATGTTTTTAAAGTAAATGATGAGGATTTGGCAAATTCTTTACAATCTGTTATGGAAGAAGAAGGTAACAATGGTTGGTTACCAGATGATATTGAACGTCAATTAATACGAAGTGCGGTAATTGTTGTATATGACTTACTTAAAAAATCCAGACAAATTAATTAATTTTTTTTGGATTTTGCCTTAACAATTTGTGGTAATCCACTTTTAAGTTTTTTACCAGAATATCTGTATCCTTTTCTTAACTTACCTACCTTACCTCCTGTTTGGATAATACCTTTATGTTTTCTGACTTTTTTACCACCAGTTTTGTCATTACTTGTTTGTATTTCTTGGTTTGGTTCATTTGAACCAAATATTCCTTTTTTCATTGATGTAATTACACCTTTCTTTTCTGATCTTTCTTTATGTGCTTTTGTAAATGCTTCATTTAAACCTGGAAAATCTTCGAGTGCGTTAATAGTTGAAATTACAATGTCCCTTTTCGGACCCCATAGCAAAATTTTACCAGAATATTTCTTATTAAACCATTGTATCGCTTTTTCTTTGCTTAGACCACTCCATTGATTTTTGAAATGTTTATAAGCTTTTTCAGAATATTCTGCTTGACTTTGTGCTATAAGTCTATCTTTTCTTATTTTCTGTTGACGTTGTCTCTCTTCTTCGGCAAGTCTTTTAGCTTCATCTTCCGCATCTCTTTCTTCTTGAGTTAATGCTGCTCTTCTGTTGCTTTCTCTTTTTCTTGCTTGTTTTTCTCTTCTTTTTTGTTGTTGACGTCTTATTCTTCGTTGATTCGCGTGCATAGCACTAACTGCTCCCAATCCACCTGTTTTTTGATTTCTCATTTTATTTTATGTTATATTATATTACAAGATAAAAAATTAATGATAACTCTATATTGTATTTGATGTATTCCTATAATCAAATGTAATTAATGTATCATCTTTATTTTCTTCATTATCAAAAGAAACTCCTTGAGCAAGTTCTACTTTATCTTCATTACTATGATTCATAGCAACAGAAGATCTTCTCATATATTGTTTCCAACTATCAGAACCCGCATGACGTCCCCAACCAGTACTTTTATTACCACCAAACGCTAAACCAATTTCTGCCCCAGAAGTAGATGTGTTAACATTAACAACACCACAATCAGAGCCATTAGCACCAATCCATTGTGAAACTTCATTTAAATTATCTGAAAAAATAGATGAACCTAATCCCTGTTCTACATTATTATTCATATCAATCGCATCTTCTAAATTTTTATATTTCATGATATAAACAATTGGGACAAATGCTTCGTGTTTTGCTAATTCAAAATCTGGAGGACATGAAACAATCGTTGGTTCTACACAGTTATTATCTAATACATTTCCTCCATATTCTATTTTGACATAATTTGATAAATATTGAGATTTTATTTGTAAAATTGTATTTTTATAACTTGATAAATATTGAGATTTTATTTGTAAAATTGTATTTTTATAACAATCAATCGCCGGTTGATTGATTAAAGGACCCATAAGAGTATCCTCACGAAAAGGATTACCTATCTTAATTTTTGAGTATCGTTGTTTTAATTCTAATAAAAAATTATCATAAATATCTTCATGAACATAAATTCTACGTGTAGTTGTACATCTTTGCCCAGTTGTTCCAACTGAAGCAAACGTAATAGCATCTAAAGCAACATTTAGTCTAGCATTTTTGGTAACAATTGATGCGGCATTCCCACCAAGTTCTAAAATAGAACGACCAAATCTTTTAGCAACATTTACATTTACCCTATTCCCAACTTTAGTTGAACCAGTAAATGATAATAATTCAATATCAGTATCATTAGACATTGCTTGACCAACACTGCCATCACTAATTATCATAGAAGCAACAGCACCTGGAATACCTTCTTTTTCCAAAATTTTTGATACAATTTTAGTACAAACAATAGAAGTTAATGGTGTAATTTCACTTCCTTTCCATATTTGTGTATTACCACAAATTAAATTCAAAGCTGTATTCCAAAAAAATACAGCACAAGGGAAATTAAATGCTGAGATAATACCAACATGTTTTTTAAGAGGATTATACCTCTCCATTAATGTATAATCATTCCTCTCTGATGGAATAATTGAACCTGTTTGCATTCTTGATAATCCAACAGCATAATCACATATATCAATTGCTTCTTGAACTTCTCCAAGTGCTTCTGTTTTAATTTTACCAGTTTCTTGTGAAATAATATGTGCTAACTCATCTTTCTCAATACGCAATTGCTCACCAATTTGCCTTACAATATCTCCTCTTTTTGGCGTAGGCATATTCATCCAATCTTTCTTAACAGTATACATTTTTCTAATTATATTTCTATAATCCTCAACCGTTCCAGTTTTAATTGTACCATTAATTTCTTCAGAAAAAGGATTACGTGATTCAAGTACATATCCATTTCCATTCTTCCACTCTCCATCATATATTCCAGAAAAATTAATGGGAATCGAACTATTCGTAATTATTGGAATATGTAATGGATTTTTTGAAGTAAAATGTCTGATTAGAAAATTAGTGGGAATATCCAATAATTTTTTTGAAGTAAAATGTCTGTTATTTCTAGTAAGTAGTTTTTGAGTTAGACTCTTCATTATATATTTATATTTATAACATATTTAATTTTTTTCAATTTTTTAATTAGGCCTAGGCTGGTCAATATAAAATAATAGTGCTGAATATCCTAATAAACTGGAACAGACAACTGCTAAACCTTGAACAGAAGATTCTTCATGAATCGCATTCATAATTAACATTGTAGCAACAATTATTGTAAGAACATATAAAAACATTCCAATCAATATTCTATGAGCAAATCCAGGTTTTCTATTATGTTGTTGTCCTCCATTAAAAGTTTTAATGGTAGGATATAAAACAAAAAATGGAGCTGGAAATCCAATAAAAGCAGCCATTACTCCTAAAACAATACCAGGAACTCTATCTTTCATAGTAAATTGTTCACATATAAATGCTAATAAATACGATATTGTAATACAAATAAAACTTCCTCTATTACCAAAACATAACTTGTCATCTGCTTCATTATTAGGAGCAACTGGTGGTTGCCTAATATTTACATTATAATTTCCTTCTTGCATACTTTAATTATTTTTATTTTAAACTTGACATATAAAATCAATTTTAAAATAGAAACTTGTATCAAAATCTTTAAAATAAAATGCTAGAATTATTATTATTTGTATTTTTACTTTATTTTACATTATATCCAGTATTTAGATACTGTTGGACATTGTTTTGGGATATTTTTCAATTTCTAATATTTTCAACAATTACTATCATATTTATTAAATATTATTATCCAGATTTTGGATCCAATTAAACATATAATTCTATAATATGATAATAACATTAAAATGAAAGGATATCCATATCAATTACTTACACCATTTGGTGCTAAAATAAATTTCATGCTAACAGCATTAGGTATTTCATATGTTGGATATGAAATGTATAAAAAAACAAAAGAACAAAAAGTAAGTTATATTGAAAAAATTAACAAATCTAAACAATATATTTTTAACCAAATACACAATCAAAATAAACTATTATTTATTCCTAAAATTGGAATGATCCTGGGAAGTGGCCAAAATGACATTATAAAAAATTTTAAAATACTAAGGGAAATTCCATATCAAGATATTCCATACTTTCCTATATCAACAGTTGAAGGACATCATGGTAAATTAATATTGGCTAGTATGGATAATATTGATATTGTAATTATGCAAGGTCGTTTTCATTCATATGAAGGTTATGACACAAAAGAAGTATCTTATCCAGTACGAGTAATGAAATCACTTGGAATTAAAACATTAATTATAACTAATTCGTCCGGTGGAGTAAACAAAAATTTGAATCCAGGAGATATTATTGTTGTAAAAGATCATATTTATTTGCCTGGATTAGTAGGATTTAATCCATTAAGTGGACCAAATAATAATCTTTTAGGAAAAAGATTTGTTGCTCTAAATAATATTTATAAAAAAAAATATAGAAAATATATTTTAGATTTGGCAAAACAATCACCTGATTTAAAATCAATTGTAAAAGAAGGAGTATATTGCGGAGTGGCAGGACCCTGTTATGAAACACCAGCAGAAGTAAAATTAATGAGTTTACTTAATTGTGATATTGTTGGAATGAGCACAATTCCAGAAGTTATAGTTGCTGCCCATTCACAAATAAATGTATTAGTTTTAGGTTTAGTTACTAATAAATGTATTGATATTGATGAAAGTATCGAAAAACCAAACCACGAAGAAGTATGTATAAATGCTCAAAAAGGTATAAAAAATTTACAATATTTAATTGATAATTTTATTCAATTTTTAGGAACAACTGAACACGAACAACATAAATTACAAAAACTTTCGTTTAGTTTTAAAAATACATTATAAAACTAAATAATTTATTCAATCTTTGTGAAAAACCATTGTAATTTATTTTCTTTGTCGTTGAATGGAAAAAACCATGTATATTTATTAATATTTTGAAATGTTTCTGAATACTTTTTAGGGAAGAATAATTTAGGTGATTTTTTTTGAATAATTTCATAATTAATTACATTTTTTTTTTTCCATTTTACAATTTTATTATAGTCAATGTCAAAATGATGGTCTCTCATTCTATCATTTGTGATGATATATGCTGATGAATATAATGATGTATATAGCCAGAAAATATCATCATTTATCCCAACTGGCGTAATATAAACTTGATTATTTCTAATCCAATCATTATATAACATATTTTGAAATTTCGTCATTTCCTTTGTATGCCTTTTATGTAAAATAATAACCACATTATTACCCATTTTAGTTAATTCTGTTCTGATATTGTCAATTTGTTTAAAATTAATACTATTTCCTTTATTTGGTCTGTTATTAAAATAACCAACATTAGCTCCGTCAATTACAATATCAATATGTGAATTAATATGTAACCATTGTTTAAATTTTTTAAATATTTTTAATTTACTATCATTTATTTGAATGTCCAAATAAACCATCATCTCAATACGATCATTATGAGTAATATTAATTGGTTTTAAATTACATTTATTAACTTTACAAAATCCTTCTTTTGTTATTATAGTTGGGGAAAACAGAAAATTATTATTTTTAAAAATTTGTTTTAATAAATTTATATGATATTCGTTAAAACAAATATCATTATTTTCAATGTCTTGAAATAGTTTAGTTATCTTTTCCTTGCCACCTTTTAAAAAAGAATTAATTAACCTGATGTAATCAATTGATAATAATTTTATATTATATAATTTTATTTCATCATATATTTGAAATAATTTATCATAATCACATAATTTGTCATACATTGTAATAAAATGTGTGTAAGTACGTTGTTTTAATTTAATATCATTTTTTTTCATAAAAGTTAAAAATCTTTCGGATTTTTCAACTTCTAAATATGAACAATAACTCTTGATAATTGTAGCATATAATGATTCCTGAAATTTAATATTTCTTTGTCTACACAAATTAATTATTTCATCAATATCATTAACATTTCGTGAATTAATTAAAAATATATTATAAATATTATTATCAAATTTCCGACGAATACGTTCAAAAAGTTTAAATATTTCACTAATAGAAATATTTTCATTTTTTTCGTATAAGTCTCTAATTACATTACACAATTTATCACTACGAATATTATTTTTTTCCATTTTACTAAAAGTTATTATTTCAATAAGTTATCAATTTATATAAATAATCAATTTTTATATATAAATTTATTTATATAATTATTATATTAAATATAAATTTTTTTTTTTTTTTGATTATAGTTAAAACACTCTTTTATTTAACCACGTTAATATATCATCATAAACTAATTCTTTAAATGGGCCATCTAATAAACAATGATATCCCTCATTATATATACGAATAGTTTTATCTTCACTTTGAGATAAATTATATAAAAGTTCACTATGACTACAATCAGTTAGTTTATCTTGTAAACCATGAATAACTATATATGGAAAATCAATCTTATCTAAATTTTCTTCAATTTCACAAGAAACTTTGTATAATTCTAATGCCGTTTTTAGTCTTGGTTTTTGATCATAAATTAATGGATTCGAATAAATTACTCGACGACTAACTAATGGGTGAAAACCACTTTCAGGTACATTATTATTAGGCAAAATTGGAAATGTTGGAATATAATCACACAAATAAATTAAAAAATTGTGAATATATTTACTAGGTTTCGCATTCTCTGAAATTTTTATCATTGGAGCTATTAATATACAACCTGAGGATAAATTTTTTTGTTTTTTCATAACATTAATTGCTACAGCACCTCCCATGGAATCACCTATTAAAAATGTCTTTAAATCGCAATATTCTTTGTTAATAATTTGGATGATAAAATCAGAAACATCATTTTCAATTAGTGAAAAATCACTGATATAAACCCATAAGCCATCTGATTTCCCATGACCTTCATAATCCAATGTATAAACACAATATCCATTTTTAGCCATTTTTTTACAAATTTCTGTACTCCAATATGCATTATTTGAAGCATATCCATGTAAATAAAATACTTTGCCAATAATTTTTTTATTTGGTGAAAAAAATTTCTGATAATATAAATTCATATTTCTGGAATTTATAAAGTATCCATCGTTACAAATTATAGGGAATTTTTCAGAAATCTTTTTTTCGTATTTTAATTTTCGTCTATTCAATGGATAGTCGAATTCGTTGTAAAATATAGTGTTATAAATTATATCATGAAACATTTTAAATAAAACAATATTATTTATATATATAAGCAATATAAAATAACCCATTAAAAATTATTTTTATATCCATATGCGTTCATAATTACCATTAATTATTTTACAAGTATTATTTTTAATACTTTTAAAAAATTATTTTCTTATTTATAAGTATAACAAAAATTATGACCGATTTAACTAATTATGGTACAGTCACGACTAAAGACATGCTCGCTCGAAGAGTATACAATAATGAAGCAACAGGAATTAACTCTGTTGGTATCATTATTGAATCTGTAAATAAATGCCTTGACGTTTCAGCAGGAACAACTATTGCTTTAACCGCAACTGACAATATGGATATTGTAGCAGGAGCAGGTTTAGATGTCGCAGTAACTGGTGCAATTGATATCCAAGCATCTGGAGTAGCTACTCTTGAAGCTGATGGAGCCGCTCTTAATCTTACCGCAAGCACAGGTCTTATTGCTATGACCTCTGCAACTACTACCACAGTTATTTCAGGCGGAAATATGTCAACAACAGTCACTGGAACTTCCAACCTTGACGCTACCGCAGCAATTACAATTGATTCATCTGGTTCCACTATTGGTATTGGTAATGATAATGTCGCCCAAAACATTACTATCGGAAGTGGTGGTAGCAGACCATTAATTCAAGTAGGTAACACTGCTATTACTACAGCAAGTATTCAAGCTAATGCTATTGCTGGTGATTTCAACTTCGGAAGTGGTGGTTTCATTCTTGATACCCTTGATGGTGGTGCAGTATCTATTGATGCTAAAGGTGCTTCATCAAACTTCTCCCTTGAAACTACCAGTAATGATGATAATCTTACAATTTCTGTTACAGGAAATACGAATTCTTCTCTTATTCTTAGATCCGAAGGTAATAGCGCTGCTGATGCAATTATTATTAACGCAACTGCTGGTGGTATTGATATTGATGCTACTGGAAACAAAACTGAAAATGTAGGTGGAACTTCTACTACAACCGTAACTGGCAACATCACTGAAGATTTTAACGCAAACAGAGACACAAATGTAGCTGGAACTGAAACCTGTGTTATTGTAGGAACCTCTACTATTACAAGAACTGGAACTACAACTGTTACCCAAACTGGTGATGAAACTTACACTAATACTGGAAATAAAGTTACCAATGTAAATGGTGCTGCTGGTTATACTTTAGATGTAGCTAATGTTATTAACATGAATGCCGCAAAATCCGCAGCTGCCTCTATTGTTATTCATGCTTCCGGTGCTGCTGGTGGTATTGATATTGATGCTGGTTCCAATGGTGTATCTATTGATACCCTTGATGGTGGTGCAGTATCTATTGATGCTATTGGTGCTTCATCAAACTTCTCCCTTCAAGCAACTGCTAACGATGATGATCTTACTATTTCTGTCACAGGAGTTGACAAAGATGCTCACCTTATCCTTTCTTCCACTGGTACCAACGCAGCTAACGCTATTCAAATTACCGCATCTGTTGGTGGTTTAGATATGAATGTTGCTGGAAACAAAACTGAAGATGTAACTGGAAATTCTACTAACACTATTACTGGAAATGCTCTTAGCACCATTACAGGAAATCAAACTTTCACCGTAAATGGAACAACTGGTTTTACCGTAGATGCTGATAAAATCATCAATCTTGATTCTAATGACGCAACCGCAGGAGCTGTCAAAATCGCAGCATCTCACACTACTGGTGGTATTGATATTGATGCTGGAACTGGTGGTATTAACGTTGCCACTACTGGTGCCGTTGTAACTTCCGCAAGTGGAACTACTGGTATTACAAGAACTGGTAATGAAACTATTACTAACGGAGCAAATTCCACAAGAACCGTTGTAGGACAATACTCTGTAGATTCTGCCCAAGCTGCCGCAACTGCTATCAAACTTAATGCTTCCGCTACTGCTGGTGGTATTGATATTGATGCTGGAACTGGTGGTATTAACTCTAACACTACAGGAACATCCACAAACACCGCAACAACTGGTTATACCATCGCAACTTCTGGTGCAGCATCTAATGTATCTGTATCTGCTGCAGGTGGTGGAGCTCAAACTCTTACCCTCAACTCTGCTGGTACTGGAACTAACGCTCTTGACTTCAATGCTACCGCTGGTGGTCTTGATATTGATGTAGCAACTGCTATTGATATCCAAGCAGGAAGTGGTAATATTAACGTGGATACTACTTCTGGTGCAATCACAATCGGAACAGCTGGATTAGCTACTGCAATTCAAATTGGTAACATTACAGCTACAAGTACTAGTACAGTTAGTTTAAATAACTTAAATGTATTAGGTGTTTTAGTTACTTCTGGTAACTCTACACAAAATGGAGACTTAGTTGTCGCCGGTAATCTTACCGTCCAAGGAGATACCGTTACAATGAATACCAACGAAATTATATCTGAAGATAAAAACATTATGCTTAACACCGGAGTTTCAGCAACTGAAACTGATGCTGGTGCTGTAGGTGGTGGTATTACTCTTAACGGAGATACCAACAAAACTTTCATCTGGTCTTCTGATAATAGCAACTCTACCAACGATTCTTGGGATCTTTCTGAAGATTGTAATATTGCTGATACCAAATTCTTCACCATTAACAAAAAACGTGCATTAACACAAAGTCAATGTTATATTAATACTAAATATGGTGCCGCAGCAACTGATTTTGCCGATAGTGCTCCAGCTTTTTATCTTAACCAAGCAACCCCAATGACTGATGCAAATGATGATTGGAGAATTAGAATTGACGCAGCAGGTGATGTTGTATTCCAAAAAAGAGTAGGTGGTACATACCAAAACAAATTCAGAATCCAATAAGCATTTTAATCATTGGATTAATAAACTCAACTAACTAATTTAGGAAATAACTTTTTTATAAGAAATAAATTATAAAATATTATATTTTTATACTATTTTATAACTTTCAAATTTTAATAAATTACAAAATACGATTCCATACTGTTGGTTTTATATAATAATCAAAATTAATTATAATTATTGTATTTGGAGATATGTGTATATTAAAATGATAATCTGATAGATGATTTTTTTCAAAAATAGTTTTTTTTTGTAATTCATTAAATCGCTGTAAATCTATAAAATTTATAGTATACGTTATACCAATCGAATACATATATTCTTTTATATTATTCATTTTTTTATCCGTTAAATCACGGATATCAATTGTACCATTTTCACCATACTTTTGATTAATTCCACCAATAAAAATTTTTGTTATATCTTTAAATACTTCTGATATATGGACGGTATCATAAGTTAATTCAAGTGAATATGGGGGTAAAGGATTAATTCTATCAAAAATAGATTCAACCAGAAATTTTAAAGAATTTATGGGCATCTTTCGTATCAAGTTACTTAAAGTCAAGAAAAAAAAAAA
>CEUD01079853.1_pt1 | contig 19366 bp, 11 predicted proteins | sample 356481 | NCBI WGS metagenome assembly CEUD01 (sample SAMEA2623314, study PRJEB7988) | marine metagenome | isolation source: saline water (ENVO:00002010), including | reverse complement strand
TTTTCGATAGCAATTCGCAAATATTTCTCTATAACTATATCATTCATACCAGACATATTAGGATAGCGAGTATGTAAATCGTTTAATTGTTTTTCTGTTAAGTCTTCAATTTTACGATTACCAAGTTCATCTACGTATTTTTTCTTATTTCTACGAGTTATTGCCATATTAAAAAGATTCGCAACCAAATTAGCATGACCTTTTTTAGTATATTTATTATCAATTCCATATGCTTCGAAAAATGAACCAACCTGCATGAGTACTAAACCTTTATTATAAATTTCGTCGCATAATTCGCATATTTTGAAATATTGAGTACATATGTTTTCATTTTTTTTCCAAAATCTATGATCTAATAAATTGTTTACTTGTTTTTTTAATGAAGTCATTATGAGTACTTATTATTTCCAATTATAATATTATATTGTACAAATCTTTATAACGTTGTTAGTAAACTCACATATTTTGATTGTAAATTTATTATAATATATATCTATTATATATATAGTAAAATGGTAAGAAAAAATATTGTTTTAATACAAAAAAGAAAAAGAAAAAGAAAACAATCTGGTGGTAATAGTGATATTTCAAAACAATTAAAAAAATTACAAATAAGTGTTAATAGTATTTATATAGTTTCGCCAAGGGATAAAAAAAAATTTGACGAGGCTTTTGAGAACGTTAATAAAACAAATTCATTAGAGAATTTTGTAGCAAGAAATAAAAATACATATAAAGTGTACTCAATGTCATCATCCGCTTATAATCGTTTTAAACAAAAAAGTAAATTGTTGTTCAATGAACAAGTAATAGAAGGGTCAGATAAAGATCGGTGGTTTGTTAATGAAATTGCTTTTGCTTCTGCTTCTGCTTCTGCTGCTTCTACGAATAGCAGCAAAGCCAAACCACAATCACAACAATCACAACAAAAAAAAAGCAACAACAACAGTAGCAGCAGCAAAGCCAAACCACAACAACCACAATCACAACAAAAACAATCACAACAAAAAAAAAGCAACAACAACAGTAGCAGCAGCAAGAGCAGCAATAACAACAGCAACAACAAAAAGAAAAACCTATCACCCCAATCAAATAAAGATATATTTGATGAAAATTTTGACGAACACTCAACTGATACGGATGGAGATTGTCAATATAATACAATTTCTAATCTTTATCAAGCAATGAATGACAAACCATTACAATCTATTGAGGAAATAAAAAAATCCAACAAAAAACAAAACACATCAGTTATAATATCACCTTATACTATAAAAAGCGAGCTTGCTGATTCTATTAAGGATGGTAACTTCATATTAAGAAGTGCGATTATTTACAGCAAGGATGATGAGATATGTGATCGTAGTGTTTTAGTCTGCCCTGATGATTTTAAAACATTACTTAAACAACTAAGAATCGATCCCCACTATAATCACCCCAAATACCTATACTATGATAAGACGGATAAGATAAATAGAAATGAAATATTTGATAAAGCTCTAAAATCAATACAGGACAGAATTAGAACTCCATCCATGGGAAATAGTGATTATTGGGGTGATCAATTGACATTAAGGATAGCTGAAAAGAAATATAATTTTAAAACTATTATAATTAATAGTCGGAATATAGGACATAATTGGAAAAATGTATTTACATTTCCAAAAGTTGGTCGGATATATGGAGATATAGACTTTATAAAAAATAAAAAACAAGATCCTTATTTAGTATTAATGTATTACAGTGGAAATCATTATTCAGTAGGTAAATTTAAATATAAGAACAAATATGTCTCCGCAATAAATCTAAGAACTAAGGAAGGCAGGCAACAATATGAGTCATTGTATAAAGATATTGAAAAAATTATAGATAGGCCGATACTATCAGCTGATACAAAAAATGAGGCGAAAACTGAAAAAGAATTTTATGAAAGGCTTTTATTCTTGTTACAAAACAACGACAAAAATAGTTATGTTAGTGTTGATAATTTGAAGGAAAAAAATCTTACGAATGAAACTGTATTACCTGCCTTGAAAGAAATTGTTAATAAAATAAAAAAAAATTCTACTTTACAAGAAGAAGATAAGCATGCATTTATTTACTATATAAAAGAAAAGAATTTTGTAGAAATTACTGACCTTTTAAATAGATATAGATATCTAATAACTGAGATTCTACCAAAACAACTACAGGAACAAGTAGCCTCCAAACAATCTTCTAAATCCTCTTCTCTACCAGAATCTAAGAAGTCTTCTTCTTCTCTCCTTCTTGAAAGACAATCAAAAAATTTTCAGAAAATTTTGGACGAACTTAACAAAGAAAGAAGAAAAACAACACATTATTCTTGGTGGATTTGGCCAACTTATTATGTTGGTCTCAATGAACAGGAACCAAAAAGTTCTCTCACTCAGAATAAAAATCAGTTAAGTGAATTTATGAAGCAAGCAGACATATCTAAGTGGACTAAAATTTTAAATAAATTTACCAAACTAATGAAAGCCTCAAATGTAAAAAAAGTTATTCCGGGTACAGATCATGTACGTATTCGTAATTTTTATGACTTTTTTCTTGATGGAACAGTTAAAGATAAAAAACAAAAATTTAAATTTACTAATGGTGATTTTGCTAAAATTGTGACTGACTACCCAATTTTTAGGAATGCAATTGATGAATTTAAAAAACAATTTATGACAACATACCCCTTATCTCAATCCTCTTCTAAATCCTCTTCACCTCAATCAAAAAACCCAAGAAAACATAGAGGTGTTATTCAAACTGGTGGAAATTCTGGAAGATTAAGAAAAGGATATAAATATACAGGCAGAAGATTAAAAAATGGTAAAGCAGAAATAGTAAGAGTAAAAAGAAATTAAATTCTTCCCCATTGATTTTGACCTACTTTTATCCAATTACTAAAACGACTTCGCTGTGGTATTTGAGGTAAAATTATAACTTTTTTATTCGCGGATTCGGCATATTTTAATATAATTTGTAATAATTCTGGTGGAAATAATTCTAAAAGAGGAATATGTACTTGTAATGTTTTATGAATAAATAATATAGGTTTGAAGAAATTAATCAAATCTTCATGTTTTGGATAGTACATTATAACTCTATCATATCCATATCTGGATGATGTTGCTAATATTAAATTTTTTACAAATAAATGAATAGTATTTATATCAATTTCATCGTTAATATGGAGAGATCTAGTTAAAGAATTGAAAATATGATTCAACATAGTGCAAGAACTGATATTATTTTGATAAGCATTTTGAATAAAAAAACAAATCTCATTACTTTTGGATTTTAAAATATTAATTTCTATCATCATATAATTAATAATAATAGAAATTAATCTATTTTTGTTCTTAATATAAAAATTATAAATTTTCATTTTCAGATATTGAATTACTGTTTGTACATTGTAATCCAATATCTTCTTCATCAGTAAATGAAATAAATGATAACTCGTCTAATACATCTCCTATATCATCTATATCATCTATCATCTGTTCCTGATTATTTTCCTGACTATTATTTTCCTGACTATTATTTCCAATAATATTATTAACAATTTCGTTTAAATCATTTGTATCTTCACGCATCATATTATCATTATTTTCTTTAGTTAATGCTCTTTTTAATTCATTCATTTCTTGTTTATTCAAATTTCCATCATTATCAGTATCAAACATATTTATAACTGTTTGAGCATCTTTTTGTTTTAATCCAGTAGTTTTCTGTAATTCTATCGCATTTACTTGACCATCGTTATTTTTATCTATTTCTGAAAAAGTAGATTTTATAGATATATTTTGTTTTATACTAGTTATAAAATCTTTATACGTTTTCGACAATGTTTTTGAAATATTTAATTTTTCATCTTTTTGTTCGGTATTAATTGCATTATATGCATCACTCAAGATAGCAATAAATACATTAGCCAATATGAGTATCATTAATAAACTCCAAAAAACAAAAAATATGGGTCCAATTATTAAACTTGAGTTAGTTAATAATTCTACATCCATATCTGTCACTGTGTATCGAACCAAATTTAAAATAGATGAATTTAAAGATCTAAAATCTTCTACATCTGACGAAAATGATAGGAAAGCTGTTGTAGCAAATGCCAAAATAAAAAGGAATAATACAATTACAAATATAAATAAATCAGTTGCTGTTCTTTCAAACATAGCAAATAGAAATCTGATTCTTTTACTAAATGTAAAATATTTGAACATTTTTATCCATAATAAAAATCCATTCACCATTTGTAATTGTGATTCTAATAAGAAAAGAAATTGTTCATATCGTAATGATACAAAACTATCAGTAGAATATAAATTTATTTTTTTATGATAATTCATTTCATAAAAGCGAAGACCAATTGTTATCCAGAAAAATACTAAATTCAAAATATCAAGTATATTCCATCTATTTTCCAAGTATGAACCCAATGTACATTTCAATTTTTCACAAATTTTTTTATCTTCAAATTGTTTCCAACATTGTCTTAAATTGTATAATTCTAATAAAGTATTAAAACTTATTATCACTATTAATATAATTTCAAATATTCTTACAAATTTTCCTCGTGTATCACTATATCTTTCAAAACGCCAAGTCTTGATTTCCTTATATGTTTGTATTCCACCAGTATGTGGAAATTCAAATGATAATCTCCCAACTGTGTGAACATTTAAATTAGGATTGTATAAATTAAAATCTGTAAAAATTATTCGTGTTTGTTTATCAATAAAATCATTTTCTTTAAGGGTATTAATAATTTCAAGACTTTCCGTTTTATTTTTAGGAATATCAATAACAAATCCGGAACCAGGATAACTATCAACTAATCCATACCAGGTTTGTTGTTCATGGTTTTCATCAGTAGAAGTCCAATTTATTGAAGTATCAAGGTTAGATAAAGATGTTTTATCTTCATTTTTAGATTCCCATTTTGGATAACATTTTGTAAATAATTCTGGATGATGAGCACATTGTTCAGATATAACTCGTAATTGTCGAATTCTTATTCCACCAAGAAGAATGTTGTGTATAGCAACATCTTCTTCGTTTAACAAAACCGGTATTAATATTTGTTCGTAATATAACCAAACGTCATTTATCATAGAAATATCATAAAAACTTTTTTCACCTTGTGTAATTAGTGAATCATCAGCAATATCTTGATTTAATAGTAATTTTGATACACCATTTGCTACATAATAATTATATTCTCCAACGGTTCTTCCACAAACACATACAATTATAAATGTAATTAAAAGTAAAAAATATACTAAACATTCCGTTACACAACTTTTACTTGTGTATTTATCTTGGACAACATCATCATTATCATTTACATTATCATTTACATTCCCATTTACATCTAGTACTACGTCTTCTGTTTTTTCTTCATACATTTATTTGTTTAAATAATAATTATATTAATATATTTAAATTCCTTTTTGATATTGTTTAAATCTTTTTTCGAAGATTAAATCTCTAAATTGTCTAATCTGTGCTACGATTGATTTATGATCATATCTCGTGGGGCAAAAATTTTTTATATAATATGGTGAAACGATTGTTTTCCATACCATATTATAAATATTTTGACTTGTTATATGATCTCTTGTATATACTATATAATTTAACCATCTCATAAATAATGTCTGATTGATTATATCTGACCACGTTTCAATATTTAATAATTTAGTCTTATCTTCAATTGTGAAAAAATTTTCAAAATCATAATATTTATATAAAATTATATGTTTTTTATTGTCACAAATTCGATAATTTTCTTTTGAGGTACATTTGAAATTTAAAAATTCAGATGGTGATATATAATCTGTAATTTTATTTATCAAATCTTCCGGCAGTTTATTCATTATATTAGTTTAGTAAATAATTTCTAACTTATTTTTATATTATTAGGACTGGAAAATCATTTTTAATATTTAAATCCTAAATATTCGCATATAATGTGTAATAATATATCTTTACATAAATATTTATTTTCATTTTTGATAATATCTTTAACACATTTCCTTGCATACATTTTTAAAATATCTTCACACTTAGAATTTTTTACAACATAATCCCAAATAGTTTTATCATAACAGGTATCCATAAATGAAGCATGATGTAATAAATTTGCTAATAATAATACTAACATTTTGTCATTGTTATTAATAGCAGCATACATAATAGAAGTGTATCCAATTTTATTCTGACAATCAATTTTAGCTCCATTTTCTATCAATAATTTAACACTTTTATAATCATTATTTTTAACAGAGAACATTAAAGGTGTCCAATTCATACAATTAGATAAATTAACATCTGCTCCTCGAGATATAATAAATTTTATAATCTCTTGAGTATCATTTTCATTGAAAGTTCCATAAGTTGATTGACACACTTGTAATAGAGGTGTCCATCCATTTCCACATTGGAAATTTATATTGCAATCCTTAAAATCAAATGATTGTATTAATTCTATAATTTGTGCTTTTTTTTTTAAACTACAATAATATAATAATTCTCTGCTCAATCCAAGTATTTTCTGTCTTGATTTTTCTTCAAGACTCATAATTAGAGAGGGTTTTTTTATATTATTAAGTGATCGCGAAGTACAATTTCCCATTTTAATTAGTAATCTTTGTTATCGTTTGATTAATATATTCAATTTTAATTAGAATATATCATCAATATCAGTAATAACATCTTCATAATTTTTATCTATATCGATATCTTCTTCTTCAAAATTTTTTTCTTCTTTTATTTTATTTTTTTGAATATTTTCACTTTTTTGTTGTCGTTCGGTCATATTCTTTTTGGTATGAACTTTATATAAAAATCCAATAAATTGATATAATTTTTCCATTAAAATTGTATTCGATATTTTAATATTTTTCTGTAATTTTCTTTGTTCTATTTTTGAACCGGATGTTTCAACAAAATTTGTTATTTTTTTTATGCCATCTAAAAGATTTATTTGAATCAATGAATTGATTAATATTTGTTTTTCAAAAAATTGAATATCGTTATCTAATTTTAAAATTTCGTTATCTCTTGATGATATATTACCCATTTGTATTTTATTTGGAGTAAAACACTTATATTTTTTTATTATGTTTAAATTTTTATCATAAATACTAAAAGTTCCTAAATTAGAAAAAAATTTAGAAATTGATGAAAGTTTGTTGTTTGTAGTAAGAAATGATTCAATTGCTTGTTCATTAAGTGTTTTCAATAAAAAATATAAACTTTCTTCATCTTTTGCGGATAGGAAATTTTTAGCCATTTCAACAAAAATTTTATCATCTTCTGTTAGCCATTTTAAAATACAAGGTGAAATGTTGTTTCGATTTGATAATTGACTTGTTTTTGTAAAAACAAATGGATATGTAATTAAAAGTTGTTTTTTCTGATTAATAAGTTTATTATTTTTAATTTCCCATTTTTTTTTCTCTTCCCATGTGTTTTCCCACATCCATATATCCGATTTATTATCAATGTGTTCTGGATTATTAGTATTTAAAATTGTCTGGATATCTTCAAAACAATCAAATACTGGATTTAATTTTTCTTTCATATTAAATATTTTGATAAATAAATTATAAATATCATTAACAAAATTATCATTTTGATCAGTCATGTAGGATAATAACATGAAAAAATTTTCTGGATTAAAATAGTCAAGTTCTAAATCTTCGCCATCAATTATATCAAGTGTTCCTTTAGATAATTCCAAATTTTCTGGAATTTTAACTAAAACTTTTTTTATTGTTTTTTTAAATTCCATTAAATTTGTATTATAATTTCTTTTCATAGAAAATAAATCGTCGATGAATGTTTTTATAAAATTATTAATTTTAGTTATAAAAAGTGAATCGATTCTTAATTGTTTCAGTATTTTATTTCCATCATTTATTAATTCTATTTGGATATGTTTTATATCATTTTCTATTTGGTTTGTTTCATTTATTTTAGAGAAAATATTTTTATTTGTGGATTGTTCAATTAGTTGTTTTTTATATTTTGATAAATTTTTTATATTTTTTTTAAAACTTTTTTTCATATATTGAGTTCTTTTTGAAAAATCATAGATAATTTTTTGATTTTGTTTCATTTTTGATAAATCTTTACTATAATTGTTAACTTGAAATGTTTTTGTAATTGATTTTTCAAATTTTATTTTAACCAAATCATATAATAAATTATGTAATTTAAATTGATTATTATTCAAATTTTTTAAATAATTTTTAATAATTTTATTAGATTCTTTATCATTATTTGATAAATTTAATAATATTTGTAATATATATTTTTCTGTTTCATACAAAATATGATGTTTTATTTCAAGAAAATTTTTACCAATGAAGTAATGGGATATATCAACGCCTTTTTTTTTAATTAATTTATTGAAGATGAAATTATCATCTAATATATTTGAATTAGTTTTTATAATATTTTCAATTAAAGCATTGACAGATAGAAAATGTGTCTCAATTTTGTGTTTTTTATTTATTTGTAAATTGAGTTTTTCATCACATATATTATATTCACGTTGTTTATTTTTCCACTTACAATCAGAATATTCAAGCAATTTTCGCACTTTTTTGATATCAGTCTTTGTTTTTGTATTAAATAAATAATTAATTTTAATATAAATTAATGCGTTATTATAAGAATTTGCAATATTGAAATTAGTGTGATCAATTGTCCACACTTTTGGCGAGTATACATTAATTAATTTAAATGGTTTATTGTTCTCATCATATATGAAAATAGGTTTAATTATTGGATAAGATTCTTTTGTAATTATTGTATTTGATTTATTTGAATGATATTTTATAGTATCAATTTCAATGTTTAATTTATTTGAATCAATTTTATTTGTATAAGGCGAAATATAAAAAAATGAATTCATTTTTTTTATTAATTTCTGTGTATTCAAATTATTTTCCAATTCATTATTTATTTCTTCATTTATATTGTCAAATAAAGTATTTTTATTAAGAATTATATTTTTAGTAATATTTTTATTTTCAAAAATAATTTGTTTTGAAAATTCATTTGTTGTATTAAAAAATTTACTAAAATTATCATATAGAGTATATTTATTATCTAAAATTAAATCCCCATTTAATAATGAGTCTGTAAATATATCAAGTTCGTATTGTTCATATTCTTTTATCTGTATAAGTTCTTTCTCTAATTTTTTAAAATTAGAGTAACTTATTTTTAATGACGAATATAAATTTATTTTTTTTTTTAAACTTTGTAAAAGAATAATTCTATTCTCTAATATATTTTCTAATTGATTTATTAATGGTCTTGGAGATGTCATCTTTTTCTTTTTCATAATTTTTTCTAATTGATTGTTTAAGATGGAATTTTCTTTTAAAAATAAAGCATAATCAGTATTGTCAATTGTTATCTTATTATCATTATAAAACTTGTAAGTTAATAAATTATATATATCTAAAAAACCAAATTTATTTTGTTTATTACTATTATCATATATCTTACCTTGACAAGAATTCATCTGTATATGATAATAAAAGAGATATTTTTTGAAAAATTATATATTCCAAAATGATATAAAAATAATTTCATATCTATTAACCAATAATGGTAATGGTATCCCCGATATGTTTTACATTTTTACTTTCATCTATTTATTTTTTAATAATATTTTTAGGTGATTTTTATACTCAAAAAAATTTGGTTAAATTATTTAATTTATATAATTCATTTACACATGGTATTATTGCGACTTTATGTTCATATATAGATATTTGTTTTCTAATAGTTAATCAATCGCATTTAGTTGAAGATAATTTTTTAGCGAATTGGCACTATATAAGTTTATTTTATTTTATATATGACACATATTGGTCAATTCATGATAAAAGTTATATATATGTATATCATCATTTCGTATGTATTGCTATGATTTTATACAGTTTTATTTTGCAAAAATATTATAATCTATTATCACTTGTTTTATTTTTAGGAGAATGTTCTGGTCCGATGTTTAATTTGCTTAAAATTTTTAAATTAAGGAAATATAAAACTCAATTATTATTTATAATTTTTACTACAGTATTTATTTTTATTCGTTTTATTTTAACACCATTTGCTATAATTTATATTTATACTGATATAAATAGTTTTGTAGACAAATGTGTATTTATTTTTAGTGGAATTGCTTTAATGATTGGTTCTTTATTTTGGGTCAAAAACCAATATAGCTATATAAAAAAACGAATATGTCATAAATTAGATTGAAATATTTGATTCTCGCAAAAGCTGTAGAATTTTATATACTGGAAGCCCATTAACCAAAAGAGTAATATCATCTAAAACAATACTTCTTACAATATTTGTTTGATTAATATTATTTTGGATTCGCATTCCTAAATATAATCCATGTGCTTTATAATGAATTTCTCGTTCAATCGGAGTTAGGAAAACTCTTCTGTGTTGTTTTCGTCTTAATTGATATTTGTGAAAAATTATTTTACAAATATATGTTAAATGTTTTTCAACATCATCACATATAAATTTATATTCTGGAAAAATTTCTAAAAATTTGGAAATATCATCTCTAGATGATTTTCGTAATTGTAAATATCTTTGTGAAATTAAAGGAACATTACCTTTTAATTTACGAATTTTATCATATTTAGAACAAATAAGATGAACTCTATCATGATTATTATCAATTAACATATAACCTGGTGATGTATGTTCTAATGATAATAAATTTTCTATTAGTTGATTAAAAGATTCAAATACACATACTTCTGCTTTAGGAAGTCCAATATCAATATCAATAATAGTGTTTGTGTTTTTATCATATGTAGATACATGAATTAATGATGGAATTGTATGAGGAATAACAATTCTATTTTCAGGATGTTGGATAATAAATGTATAACACTTATTTTTATCCAAACTTTCTAAATTAAAATTACCTAAACATTCCATAAATAATTGGTAAAATGATTTCGGTGAATTCCAGAATGCTTTACAAGCATTAATACATCTAGAAGTAGAAACGTTCCATCCAACACCATCAATGTAAAATACTTTGATTCGGGATCCATCGTATAATTTTTGAACTGTAATATGTTCCCAATCATTGACATTAACTGTTTTTATATCATCATTTGTAATTGTATTTTCTACTACAATTTGTTCTGATAAATTTTGACCTCGATATAGAATATCTCCAATGTTATCTTTTTTTAAAATTAATCCAGAAAAAGTTTTAACAATTTTATTATTTCTGTCACTTTTTCCTTCTATATGACTTATTCGATAAATATTACCATCATATTTTAAATCAAGATAATATGGTTCTTTTTTTAAAAAATCCTGCGCATCATCATAAGTTGTAATTGAATTAGTATTGTAAAAGTTAATAATATCAGACATTTTTAATATATTATAATTTTAATATTGTTAAATCAATTTTATTTAATTTATATTTAATAAATTCATTTTTTTATTTAATTTTTATTATTTTAATTTTTAAAATTAAAATCGATATTTATTGCCTTTATTTAAAAAGAGATTGTAACAATGTCCAGATTTTCTTATAAAAAATTTAATTTATCTGCTGTTGATTATGAACAATATAATGTTCAGTTTATGATGGTTGATTATAAAAATGACAATCGTGAAAAGATTTACAATTATATGTATAATACCAAAACACAATGGTTAAATAAATGTAAATACAAAGGTAAACTTGAAGGTAAATGGCTAGAAAATACTTTAGCAATTGAAGAGGTTACTATATTAAATAATGACTTAGCAAAGTTAGCATCTTCTTTTATTTATGGGAAACATATCCAAATTTTATGTTATATTGATTCATCAGAGTTGATTGCACATCACCGAATGGGAATTAGAGTAGCTCGCTGTTATGTAATTTTGAATGATACAGAAGGGGATACAAAAAAAGAAATTAAACAAAAATTAAAAGACTTGCAACGACATATTATTCCGTATGGGAAAAACATTTTGGAAGAGAAGTATGATCTTAATATTGAATGGGTGGATTGTCAGAATCAAACTCATGGAAAAGAAATCTTTAAAGAAATTGATTATATGCGTTTTATTATATGCACTCGACAACACTATTTTGAAAAGAGTTGTAAAATTCTTAATAATGGCTATTCAGATGTCATTTTTCATGACTTTGCAAGAGGTTCTGGTAGAAATTCCATAAAACAACGAACTACCGATGTTTTACGAACAGGAGCTACTATATGGCCTACACCATTTATTGATTTTTTACTACACGTAAGAAATTGTTTCTTGTTTCATTTTCAAATTAATGTTTGGCCTTTTAGTCGTAGGACAATTGATCTTTTAGGTTATGAATAATTTATTTTTGTAACATTAACATATTATTAATATTATATTCAAAAAGGGACTTGAATTTACAAAACCAATCCATTTTAAATCAAATTTGATTTAAAATTGATTTTTTAGATATATAATTAATTTTAAATAATTATAATACTCGTAAAAATGAATATATATAATTCGCCTTATGAATTTGATCAATTTACAAGAAATTTATTTATAATGTTTCTTGAAAAATACTTAAATTCTAAGAGAAAAAACGATTCAAAAATTGATGAGATATATAAAGAAGAATTACAATCGGAGTTAAGTCTTGAAAAAAAACTAATTTGTTTAGATTATTTTAGACAAAAAAGTAAAGATAGTTCTGATGAGTATAATAAATTTATTACAATTTTAGAAAAAATTGGATTTAGTGCTAAAAATTCGAAGAATTTTCCTAAATTTCTTATAGATAAAGATTCCCAATATATTATTGATATTTGTAAAAAAAAAGGATATATTAAAAATCTTGATGGTTTAGAATCATATGCTGATATGAATTATAATGTGATTTATTTAGATAAATTACTTAATTTTTTTTCAACATATTTAAATGTAAGTTCTGATGGTAAAAATAAAAATCTTTATGATACATTTTTTAATAGAAGTATTTCACTTTCATCTCTATTTACAGATTATAATAAAAAATTACTACTTAATGTTGATGATAATATTTCAACAATTATTCGAGGATTTAATTCATCTCATATTACATTAAGTATGGATAATTACGTTAGTTCTATTATTGAGTTTATTAATATGAATACAAATAAGATTATTCCGAAAAATAATGAATACATTTTAGACGAAAAAGAAAAACAAATTGAAAAAATGCAAATATTTCATAAAAGATTTTATCAATTTAATCCAAAAAATGAATTAAATTTTATGGATATATTTGAATATTTTTCATATTGTAAAAAAGTACTTGATTCTAATTCATTGTCTTTTGTTAATAAAAGAATTAAATCTAAAGAAAGATTTAATTTTCATATGTTTCAAATGTGTGATGAATCTCTTGTCAATAAATACGAAAAAATGTTTAAAAAATATAAAAAAACTAGAAAAATTTTAAAAAAATCTAAAAAATCTAAAAATAAACAAGAATGTTATTATAAAGTGTTTACTGAAATCATTCCTTCGCAAATTGAAAGAAATATATTAGAGTATTTATCTTTATTAAATAATAATTTTGAAGAATTTTTGATTTATGGGACATCAATACAATGTCGTCATTTTTTAACATTAAACTATTTTAAAGATGAAGATGAAGTTGAATATGATGTTCATAACAATTTGTTTTATATATTAACAAACATTCATTCTAATATGAATGAAAATAACGTTCATATTTATCAATTTATGATAAAAAATGTTCTTATATTTTTCAATATGCCCGTAGAAAATGTATCTTTTATACAAAAAATATATAAATATGACATTAGAATGAAATCGTTTCATGTAAGTTGTTCATTATATGCTTTGTTTAACTCTTTGATTTTAAAAATCTTAAATTTTAAAAAAATTAAGATTGATGACGAATTAATGGATATGCATGTAACTTTGCAAAAAAGTTACTATAAACATATTAAATTATTTTCTGCGAAAAAGAAAATAAATAGAAAATTACTAATGATAACTGATTTATCTAAAGATTTATCAAAAGATGTTCAAAAATTTTTATTATCATCTGAATTATTAAAGAGTTTACCATCTGATAGAAAAGAACTATCCACTTGGGTTGAAATTTTGATATCAATGTATGAACGACAATCTAAAAAGGAAAAAAAAGTTGAAAAAAAAAATGATAAGTGTGTTAAAAAATCACAATCTATTAAAAATAAAACAATTTCAATAGAATCTCATTTAAATGATTTAATTTTTTCAAATCTAAAATTAGAAAAAAATAACGATGATGTTGTTGAAGAAACCACCATTGATAAAACTTCATTTAAATATTTACATGAAATAAAAGAGGCACGAGAAAGTTTACAAAAATTAATTAATCAATTAGAATTGATGGGTGAAGATGCTTCGTCATATATCTCACAACTAGAGGAACTTGATTCCGAAATAGAATCTTTGAGTGTAAATCATGAGTATCTTGAAGAAACTTGTGATGAAGATATTGCTGCCGAAAGTTGCGTTGAATTAGCAAAAAAACTTGTTCGTTATCGTGCTCTTTTAGAGGAGTATAAAAAAGATGAAATCGTTTATTTTGATAAAATTGAGGAGATGGAATCAAAAATTGATAATTGTATTCAAACAATGGAATACAATAGAGGTATGATGCCTACTTTAGATCCTAAAACTGGAAAAATTCAGGGTTCTAATTCAGTTACATATTTACCATATGAAGAATATGAATATAAGCATATTCCTTTAACAGAAGAAGGACGACAATTAAAAAAACTTCTTGATGAACAGGATAAAAAAAGTAGTAAAAATGATAAAATTTTATATCAAGAGAATAAATTCAAAGTATTATTGAAACAATCACATAGTGTAGTTTCTAGTTTAATTTATAAACTTAATAATTTCTTTGAAAATTCAAATTCAATAAATATTAATATATTCGCAAAAAAAGTTGTATATGACATATTTAATGAATACTGGTTTAATAAAAAATATTGCATCAAAAATAAATTAGAAATGTATTTTAGAATGTATGTTAATAACGGAAATAAAGAATTTAATAAAGGCTATTCACAAATAGTATTAGATTTAATGAAATTATTGTCATTAATTCAATATGTTATTTTAAATGAAGATAAGTTAAATTTTGAAAAATTACTATCGACATCGCACATTACAATTGATAATGAATTACATACTGCTCCTATTTTCTTAGGAAAAACTGTAAAAATTCTAGATGGTGATAATATTGATAAAACAGGCGTTGTTTTTAAAGAAACTGAAACTCATGTTATTATTAAAAATGATGAAGAAAATATATTTCATGAAGAATGTAAGACAAATATTAAACAAATAATTGTTAATACAGATTTGATTAGAAAATTAGTTAAACCAATTGTTGGACATTATAAAGGATTTACTTGTATGATTATTGGAGTTTCGAAAAAGGATACTTTTATTATATCATTGGATACATATGGTGGAAGACCAGATAAAATTCTTCCAGGATTGACAGTTTTTAATGCTAAAAGAGAAGATTTTGTAATTCTTCCTGAAAATTTACAATTAAGTAAAGATTCTGATACTATTAGAGAATTTAAACACACTGAATTAACATTTAAACCAAAATCAAACGATCTATATACATATGTCAGGTGTTTATATGATTTATTCTCTTTGTCTACAAATTATTTAATGTCATACAAATCAACTCAATCTCATGATGAGAGATTTAATTTTTTATATGGAATTGCTTTAATTCTTTATAATAAAAATAAAATCACAAACAGCAAGTATTTTTTCTCTTATAATCAATCAAAGAAAAAACTTACAAATTATGAACAAGATTTACGTAATTGTAGTAAATTTAATAAAGCAGATATAATGAAAACAATTTTCAAAACTAGGAAACAACTTGAAAAAAAAAAATTTGAATATGATCAAGTTTTGATATTTGAAGAACAAGATGCTTGGGATAATTCACAATTTAAAACATCTCCATTAAATAATAATACTGAGTTTTTAGTATTTAATAATACTTCATCAGAATATATTCAAAAAAATTCTACGAAAGAAAAACAAAAAAAACGTAAGAAAATGAAAATGAAAATGAAAATAAAAATAGATGTTAAAAAAGAAACTGAAAAATCTATCCAAAAATTAGATACAATTTTTGAAAGTTTTAATAATATTTAAATTTTAAATTAATATGTGTTTTTAACATGGACTTGATATACAGTTTATTATATTTAAAAAAAAAATTGATTTATTTTAATCATAAACAATAAATATTTTATTACTTAATTAACTCATAAAATATGTTAAATATTATGAATATTAATGACATTAATTTTGAAGAATTTAAAAAATACTATCAATATTTAATTTATATTAAATGTAATATTGGTAAATATATTCTTACGGATAAAGATTTTGTCAATTTTATGACAGAACAATATAAAATTTATCCAAATGTTAAAGTTAATCAAAATAAATTATATTATCACAATTTAATGGATGATATAATTCAACGTTTTGAAAAATATGAAAAAAATACACAAAAACTTTTTATTAAATTGAATTTAACAATCGATACGCAAATTACATATGAAAAAATATGTAATTATGAAAAAGAATTGAAAAAATTAAAAGAAAAAATATCGCAATTAGAAAACTCTGTTAAAAATAAAGATGTTGAGTTTGTCAAAATAGGAAAAAAACGATGCGATTTCTTGAAAAATACCATTATTGGTAATGGTAATGGTATAAATATATTAATTCCAATTACTTATTCAAATGAACAAAAAAAACAATATTTGAAAGAACATCATCTAAAATATAGACTTATTCATAATTTACAAGAATTGTTAAATGTGAATATTAATAGTGTTAAATTATTACTTAAAAGAAAAAAATTTTTTAATTATTTTAATAAACATTTTTGTTCAAAGGAAGAATATATTTTGAAAAAAAATAAACTAAAATCTATTTTAATTGAATGTGAAAAAATTACAAATTTTTTAAATCAATATAATTATAAATCTTATTTATGCCCAGTTTGTCCTTATACAATTGATAATGAAATGAATCTTCATTTACATTTATTAAATAATCATAAACATATCGCAAATAATTTGGATTTTAACAAAAGTTTTAAATTACCAAGCGGATATAACCAGAATGAATGTCTATATTGTATGAAAAAATTTGCAAATGAAACAAATAGCGAAATTTTAAAACATTTTAAAATATATCATATGTTTGAAAATGTTTCATCTATTGATTTTCCTTTTCATTTTATTGAAAAGAAAATTACACATAAAGCTTCTTTGAAAAGGAAAAATAATGAATGTGAAAAATCTTTATTTGGATACAGTACAAAAAATACAACTGGGAAAAAAAATATTCAGTTTGTACATTTAAACAAACGTTTCAAAAAAAATGAAACTGATATGCGTTATACATTCATTGACAAATTAAAACATGATTATCCGAAATTATTTAAAATCCCAAATCCATATTTGGACGAACAAGATTTAAAAAATGAATGTCGGGAATTATTCGATGAAAATAATAATTCACATTATGTTATTGATGGTATTTTAAAATTTTCAGAACAACTATTATTCAAAAAACTTTACAAAATAATTAAAAAATTATTAGGTAAAACTAGTTTTAAAGAAGTATCTATTCAAAAGAACTTTGGATATAAGTATGGATTAATGACAATCGAAAATGAAGTAATTTCTTTACTATCATATGTCAAAAATGATGTTTTTAAATTATTATCTAATAATATTTATGAACATTCTCTATCTAAATATTCTTTAATTATTAAAGAATTTGAAAATAGTTTAACAAATCTTACGAAATTTTCTCAAAGATTTTTTAATCCAATTTATCAAGTTCAAAATATTTTGAACGAATGTACAAAAGATGACGATTTCAAATCATATGAAGAAAAATTTGAAATATGTTATAAAAATCTTAATACAGATGTAAAAAAAATGACAGAAATGTTAGATTTTTTGTTTAATTTTATGACAAAAATTACAACTATGGATGGAAAAAATAAAAATTATATGAAAAATTTGATTGAAGATATGATCACGCCTGATAAGAAAGCAAATATGAAATTAGTAGATAAATATGATGAAAATCAAGAAGAAATTGAAACAAAAGCATTTTCGCTTTTACTATCTTATTTAGATAAATCAGAACATGCTTATATTTCTGAAGATATATTTGAAAAAACTTTAGGTTCAGACATTGTTAATCCTCATGTTGAAAAACCATATATTTGGTCATGGGAATGTTCATATAAAAATGACAGTGAAAAAATTGCTGAATTTTATAAAGATTTTAAAATTATTCCACAAAATATTAAAGAATACAAAGAAGAATTTATTAACTATTTTTCAATTATTGAAAAAAATTTTGAAAATCCAGATAATTATACAACAGATTTTAATTATCTAGTTGATACTTTTAGTAAAATTAAGATAAAATCAAATAAAAATACTTATACAAAAGTTCAAAACATTCTTCATTTCTTGAATAAAATTAATAATAATAAAATTATTAAAAATGTTGAATATGAAACATTATATTCATTTTCTAATACTCGTTTGAAATATTTTGATGAAAATGAATTGAAATTAGTTAATGTTAAAGAAAGTGAAATTGATTCTCATTCGACGAAATTATTACGAATGAGAAAAATGATATTACATCAAAATATTCGTTTAATAATTATTATGTCAATGATAAAAAATTTCCTAATTAAATTACCATTTGATAATAATGATAAAGAGGAAAAATATCGTGTAATATCTTTATCTGTATTTTTCAAACGATATTTTCAAACATTATCAGTTGAAGTTAATAAACAAATTTTTAATAATCCTGTACCAATATTTAAAGTACAAAGAAAGAGTTATTTTTCATTATTTACAAATCAAACGATTGAAAGTAATGAAAGTAATGAAAGTAATGGATTTGATTGTTTTGCTGATGATAGTGATAGTGATAGTAATAATGATTATCCACAATATAATGATTATCAAGACATTATTGATAATCATGAAGAAAATAATGGAGATTATAATGAAAATGAAGTTGAAGTTGATTGGGAAGGAGACTTAGCAACTGAAGGCAATATGGATAGTGATATTAGAGACGTGTATCAATAATTTATAAATTTAAAATTATAATATATTAAGGACTTAAATAAATTAAATCTGACAAAAAATAAATTAAAATCGATATTTTTATATCTTACGTA
>CEUD01117997.1_pt1 | contig 19374 bp, 13 predicted proteins | sample 356481 | NCBI WGS metagenome assembly CEUD01 (sample SAMEA2623314, study PRJEB7988) | marine metagenome | isolation source: saline water (ENVO:00002010), including | reverse complement strand
TTCGCTGGCTGCCCCCCGAAGAAATCTAATGCCCATCACATACCGCATCTTTCAAACTCTACTTCTCGTTACGGCAATCAGCTCGAACGTGAACGCTCAGGATCGCGTGACTTCCGTGGATGCCCGCTTTCTATTCCTCGACGAATCCCCAAGCAGCTATTCCATCGAAGGGAATAGCGGCTACCGGGTCTTGAGTTCCTACCCCTATCAGGTAAGTCCGCCGGTTACGTTTGATCCGCAGGAGCGGGTGGATCTCTACAAGTCCGCCAGAAAACCCGAACGCTCCACGCCCTCTGGAAAGCCAATCTCGAACGAGGCTAGATACCAGAAGATTGGCACTGCGACGATTCCGAGCAATGTAAGCGAGGTCTTAGTCGTCGTCCGCAAAGACAGCGAAGATGCCGGTGCCTACAGACTGGAGTATTTCAGCAGCGATCCCCGGGAGTTTCCCGAGGGGACTGTTCGGGTGATCAACTTAGGGCGAACACCAATTGCGGTGGGAATCAACCGGGAAAGAGCTTTGATGGCACCCGGCCAGCAGCGAATTATGAGTCCGACCCCCGACCACAAGGATCGCTTGATTATTCGGGTGGCCGAAGAGGACAAGAATACCTGGAATATTCTTTACGACAGTGTAGCCGTATTGCGCACCGGGAAGCGGATGACCGGAGTAATCGTCTATTCGCCAACGGGAATGCGTCACACCTACACCGCCTACGAACTGCGCGAATTTGGAGAGCCGGAACCCGGCCACCAGTGGTTGACCTTTACGGACTGACGGCAGACGACGCGCATAGCATTTTTCCAGGCCGGTGCTCCCGGAGTTTCCTCGTCGGCGCTTTCAATCGATTTGAAGTGTGTAAGCGACGGTCGCGCGGGTCGAATGCGTTGCCGGGCAAAGACGGATGCGCCAGACTTGTTCGTCGGTTCCTTGGTGCCCTCGGTAGGCGGCGGTTTCGATGGCTGTGATCCGGCTGCCCTCCACGGGGCGGATGCGCAGCTTTTGCGTGCCAGTAGGAATGAGCGCGTCGGTGCCGTCGCGAAGTGGAGCCGTCTCAGTGATCAGCAGTGTTTCAAATGATCCCCGTTCCTTCAGTTCAAAGCTGTCGGCCACGGTGAGCCGCCCTGCGCTTTTATCGAAGCCCCCTCGGGGGTTGGGCGGGTGCAATTAAACGTGCGGGGTAATTTCCTTTTATTCATTTTGTAGAACGCTAGCGAAAGCTAGTGTTGGGGCGCTTGCACGGACTTCACAACGGCTTCGCCGTCATGCTACAAAAAAGAACTTCCCCCGTGGAAATAATTGCACCCGGGTTGGGCTGATAATGCGCAATATATTTGACAAAATGCCAATTAATGAGCAATTTATTGCTCATTATGAAAAAGGCGCCACACCTTTTGCCTGCTCAGCGACGTCTCATGGAGAGCTTCGGAGAAAACCTCCGTCTCGCTCGCTTGCGTCGCAAACTAAGTGCAGAGCGTGTGGCCGAACGGGCTGGCATTAGCCGTAGGACTTTGGTCAGCATCGAGTCCGGTGAGCCGACTGTAGCGATGGGCAACTATTTTCAGGTCATGCGCGTTCTGGGCTTGGAGAAAGATTTTGGGCTTTTGGCGCGCGATGATGAGATGGGTCGAAAGTTGCAGGATATGGAACTGAGGCCGAAACAGCGGGCTCCGAAACGAAAGTCAGTAGGATGAAAATAGTAATGCCTGCGAACTGGACTTGGCACGCAGTGTGGGGCAACACTTCAGGCTCTCCAAAGCCCGTCAAGTAACGATCATAAATGAGGTGTCGCAGGCGGTGGAAACATGGAACCAAAGCGCGCAAAATCATGGGCTTAAGCGCAGTGAAATCGAGCGTATGCACGCCGCCTTCCAAGGCGCTGGTTAACTCGACGAACTCACAAGAACCGAATAAGCGGCCGTTCCGCTGGCGGCATCGACTGTCGGGGACATCCGGATGCGACAAACTTGCTCATCGGTGCCGTTGTGTCCTCGGTAGTCGCAACTTTCTACGGCGGTGATGCGGGTGCCTTCGTTGGGGTGGATGCGTAGTTGAACCCCTTCGGTGGTGATGCGTGCCTCTTCGCCGTCGCAGACGGTGTTCGGCGGAGCGATCAGAATGGTTTCGAAAGTCCCCGCCTCATCGAGTGTGTAGTGGTCGGTCACGGTGAGCCGGCCTGCGCTTTTTTCGAAAAGCCAAGTGCGGTGCAGTTTTTGGCAGCCGGCTTCGCTGGGGTAGGCCTTGCTGAGGTCGATGCGCCACTCCACGCGGTCTTCGCCGATACGGGTCTCCAGCACAGTGGCGGCGAACTCCCGCCCGGCGGCTTGTTCATGCCCGTTGACGTAGGGAACGGAGTGCCCCAGCGAGCGGGCGGCGAGGAAGGTGTAGCGTCCCTCGTTGAAAAAGTCATGTGTGTATTCGGGCGCGCCGATTTCGAGGCATGCGGGGTGCCCGTTGACGTTGAGGAGCCAGCTGCCGCAGTCGTTGTGGTTGTGGTGCTCGTCGTTATGGCCGGCTTTGGCCGCCAGTTCCCAGTGGTTGCCTTGGTTGTCTGTGCCGCGGGCGACGATGGCGCCGTAGTCGGGGAAATAGACGTCCGGTTGTTCGGGAGATTCCTGCGAGGCGGTGTTTGGATCGGTCGGTGCGCGAAGGGCTTGGCGTGAAAGGGAAAAAAAGTCCCGGCGCAGTTGATCCAGATCGATGCTCTTTTTGATCTGCTTCTGATACAGGGCTTTGCCCATTGATTGCAGCATCGGGTCGTCGAGCCGTTGCCCCAAGTAAGTCAGGAGCGGAGGGGAGAGTGTGCCCGTCCGGCTTCCGTCGGAAAAATTGACCCTATGGCCATTGGCCAGAGTCATTTGCGGTGCGAAGCGCGCCATGCGCTGGATCTTCGGGTTGTCCACAAAGAGGGAGAGTTCACCTTCGGTGCGATGCTCCAGCTGGGCGTTGAGCTCGCTGAACCAGCCAAAGCCGTAGGACCAATAGCCGGGGCCTTCCGAAGTCGAACCATCCTCGCCGAATCCGGAAAGGTAATGCGGGAGGCTGGCGGCCGCCCGGTGAAGCATCCGCGCCACCAAATCGTGATCCTCTTCGATGGCGAGCGCCGCTCCCAGCACGCCTTGGTGGCAGACGGCATTCCAATTGTTGTGGATGGTCGTCCAGTGGAACGCTGGCTCGCGGTTGGCGTAGTTTTCGAAGAATTGGCTGTGCAATCGGCTGCGGATGCGCGTGGCCAATTTATCGGGGATAACTGTGTTCAGCACGACCAGCATTTCTGCGAAATTGTTGGCGCATTCGGCGGCAAAAAGGTCGATGTGCATCGGGTCTTTGCCGGTAGGTTCTTCCCACACATGGGCGGGGAGTGTCCAAGAGCATTCATCGAGAATGGCGGTGAGTTTGGCGAGAAAGGAAGGCAAAAGTCGGGCACGCGTCGATGGATCACCAAGCAAGACAGCGATGGCGGCGCGACCGAGCCGTCGGCGGCGTTCGAAGTAGGGCTTCTCGAACGGCAGCCGGTCACCGGTTTTGAAAAAATCCTCGTAGAGTGCGTCGGTCAGTTCGGGGAGCGGCTGGTCGGCCTCGGCTTCGGCACGGGCGATCAATTCCGGAAGCCAGCTCGCCACGGCGGGAGCTTCGCGCTGTGTGTGCCAGACGGCGTCGTCGAGTCGGGGCAATGCGGAGCGGCCAGTCGTGGCCTTGAGGATGGTCGCGATCTCTGTGGCCGCTAAATTAGATTCAAGGAGGTTTTTCATTTAGCGTAAGCGTTTGTTTTCAAACTGTTCGCCGGCCAGGGCGCGTTTAACAAAAGCACCCCAAAATGGGCTGGGCGTGTAGTTCGCCCAGTCGGACAAGAGGACGGGGGTCGCCCAAGTATGGAAGGACCAACCTGTCCAGTTCAAGCGGTGATCCTGGATCATGCCAAGCATGTCCGGCACCCAAGTGTAGGGATCTTCCTGATCCGCTTCGGGGATGAAATGCATCTTTTTGACGTCGGCTCCAAGCTCGCCGATGAAGATGGGGTGCAACTCCGCGGCGTCGAGGAAGGCCTTTTGCCAGTTTCTCTTCCAGTTGTAAACGTGAGTGGCGTACATGATGCCGTTGCCACTCGGGTCTTCCAGTGCGTAGCCGTTGACGATGCCGGATAAATCGTAGGCCCATTGGAGCCCTCCGGCGATGATGACGTTCTTGGCGCCAGTGGCGCGGATGGCCTCCACGAGTGCTTGCATGCCGGGCGAATCGAAGCCCCGGTTCGCTTGCATGGTTTGCTCGTTGAGGAAGCCGGCTTCATTCACTTTGGCCTTTTCGTCGGCGACGAAGCCGCCGTTGCGCCAGACCTCCCATGAAATGCCGTGCGGCTCATTGAGGACGTCAAAGAGCACGGCCGGGTGGTTTTTATAGAGCGTGGCGAGTTCTTGCCAGAATGGGATCTGCTCCGGCTTGACGGCACGGTAACGATGGTGGTCCAGGGCAATGTAGGCACCCCGGTTGGCCACGGCGTTCACAACAGCATCTACCTTAGCACGATAAGCAAGTCCCCCGTCGGTTTGCCCCTTTCCGCGGCCATACCAGAAGTGGTCTTTGATCGCCAGACGGACGACATTGGCTTGCCAGTCTTCGATCGCGACGATTGCAGAGTGAACGGCTCCGTGGCCTTCGGGCACGATTTCCAAGCCAGGGATGGCGACGCCTTGCAGCCAGACTTCTTCACCGTCCGGATCCACGAGACGGTTGCCACTGACTTTAATCTCCAGGGGCCAGTTGTCCGGATTCGGGGATTCCGCCGGAGGGTCGGTCGGATAATTGCGGTCTTTGACTTCACCCAAAGCCAAGAGTGGGAGGGCGAAGAGTAGGGGCAGGGCGAGAAAATGGAGGCGGGTTCGCATAAGGACATGATCTCATCCGAAACGTAGCGTTCAACAAGAATGATTTTGCGCAACTTATTGCGAGCGGGGCGATTGCAGTGGATTCCCCAAGTTAGAATGGTGAGTTCGAGTCAGTTCAGGGAATCCTATACGGTCAGCAATTTGAAATGAAGCGAATGCGCTAGTGTCTTTTTGAATCAGCTATTTGGAATTTAAACATCAGTAAGAGAACTGGATATCATTCAGAGATAATACATATCATTCTGAAGCCCTAGCGTGTGCTGATTTTTCTGTTAGGATTGAATGGTATTTGTGAAGCATTCAGCTTCGAAAATCCCTCCATATAATTGTCTGTCTATACTCATGAAAAAACATCAAATTTTAAGTTTAACAGTTCTCTCCCTGGTAGGTGTGGTTCATTCTGGCATAGCTCAGACTTTGATCACGAATGCTAACGAAGATATAAGGATCGCCGATGAGGATGAAAATGGCGTGGGTAATAGTACTTCGAGTGGGCTTTTTCTGGGGGATAGCAGTAACGAAAATATTGTCTTTGGCTCAGCATGGCGTTTTGATATTAGGGATGCGGGTGAGATTGCCGCGATCAATGCAGCGCCCTCGATTTTCTTTGAAGTAGATATCTTTCAAATCAATGGCCAAGCTCAAACGGTATTCCCGACTGTTAACTTTTTCGCCTTGGCGACTCCCGATTCATTGAGCGCTGCGGACTATAACGTCGGATCGAACGCATTTCTCGGCACCATCGACATGACAGGCTTTAGTCCGGATGATACCGTACAATTCGATGTGACTAGTATCGTGAAAGCTGCCACTGACCATGTCGGATTTATCATGCAAATTCAAAATCCAGTGGATGCTGACGGGGATGATATTGCCACTGGTAATGATGAGAGCGGCGTTGCGGATTACTATATTTTTTATGATGTATCCAGTAAGGGTCGATTGGTTTCGGTGATTCCAGAGCCAGGCACGTATGCCTTGTTTACTGGGCTTTTCGGACTCGCTTCTGTCGCGACACGTCGACGTCGTTAGGCTGACCTGTTGTGAATCAATGTAGTGTCTGAGCTTGCTCAGGCCAGCCGAGCCTCTTCGTCGTATCGGGCGACGAGCAAGCATCCTTCGGGCATACACCCGCACACTACTTCAATAAATTTGCGCACTAAGAACTCTCCCACTTAAGCGCAATGATACCAGCACGCCGCTAATTCTGGGGATATATCAAACCGCAGATGGACGCTGATAATTACTTTTCAGGCTACGTGGCGTCAATCAGCGAAATGGATTCTTTACGTTGCGCCCGGTATTTATCCGGAGTCACGCCGACGGACTCTCGAAAGGCTCGTGTGAAAAGTGGATGTGAACTGAAACCGGTCTCTGTTGCGATCATATGAATTTTTTGATTTGTTTTAGCTAATAGATACGAAGCTTTATCGATCCGAAGCTGTTTCAGGTATTGAAAAATGGTTTGTTTGGTTTCTTGTTTGAAGACTCTGGCAACATGCTCGCCACTGAGATTCAGTTTCCAACCGACATCGTCCAGGGAGAATGATCGGTTTAGGTTTTCATTGAGATAGCGGCGTACGCCTTGGACGATTAAGTGATTCTTGTTGTTAGCTGGACGGCTTGGGGTTGTCTCTCTCGCTTTTCTAAGCACTTCGATAAATATACTAGTGGATGCGCTCTGCAACATCTCTTCGCGTCCCATTAGCGCGGATTCAGATTCTGATCGGTATTGATCGATCAGGTATTGTATCCGTGGTGAAATACCATCTTGGATATGGGCGAAAGTAGTGAAAAAGTGCTCGATGAAAGGGTAGAAGCTGTCCGATGTCATGGGCAGTCGAACCCAAGTTTCAAAAAAACGAATACGAAAAGCAGTTAATTTGCTTTCAACTTTTGGATCGATTGAATGATAGCGGTAGTTGGTATTTTGCGGAATGACCAAAATGTCACCCGGATTCACCATAACTGCTTCTTCCAGTCTGGCTTCATTGAGCGTGACTCGAACGGGACCAGATTGCATGAGTATAATTCTCGGGTTGTAAGTTTTGACTTGGATGAACTTATCGGGGGGGATCTGACTAGAAATAAGTGCCGAGTCCACTCCCAGTCCAGTGGTCCATTCGTGTAGGTAGAGTTCCATGTCGGTATTTGTGGAGTATGAATGGTGGGTTTATATTTTGTATAGTCTAGCCATTCGAGGCTGTTTGTCCATAGTCTCATTCGTATGCAGTAAATAGGCCGTCATGCTTTCGCATGACGGCCTAGAGTTATCCGGTTCTACTTCCGACTGATCTAGTCGGTGTAATTTTCAAGGACGTCCATTTGGATGGCGTCGACCGTGTAGTTGTTGGTCGGAGAGCAATCGAGTGGGTAGTTCGACCAGTTCTTGCCGCCTGCCCAGTAAGTGCCACTCAAGCCATAGGCGTGCATGTGGGACATGAAGCCATCGAGAACTTCGTTCCAGCGCACGTCATTCTTGGGGGTGCCATACTCGCCAATGAAGCCGCGGGCACCTTTTTCCTGAAGCCACAGGATGAATGGGTGCACTAAACGGGCACCGCGCAGGGCGGAAGGGTTCTCACTGTTAAACGAACCGTAGGAACCGTCGCCGCTGGGCCAGCTCTTGTCGAAGTAGACGTGAGCTTCATACATGACTTTGCCGTAGGGGTCATTGACATCGAGGTTGGCGTTGCTGCTGCGCCAAGAACTGGCGTTGCTCCAGTTGTCGCCTCCGACAATAATCCAATTACTCGTGTCTACATCACGGATGCCATCCGCGCCAGCTTGAGCTGCCGCAGGCCAGAGGCCACCGGTGCCGTGTGGTTCATTCATGATACCATACCCATAGATGGCGGGTTCGTTTTTGTAGTGATCCGCAATTTTTCGCCAGACATCTTCGAACGCCGCATTGGGCACGCTGCTGCTACCGATCAAGTTGCCGTTGTAGCGAGCGTAATTGTGCATATCGAGGATGACCTTCATGTTGCGTGCATTTGCGAGGGCGACCACGGCATCGAGATTCGTGAAGTCAACGCTCCCATAGAGGCTGGACTGGATACGCTCCCATTTGAATGGGATGCGGATCAAATCGAGCCCCTTTGCGTTGTAGTAATCCCATTCATCTGGATCTGTTTGCCAGAATGCAAAGCCACCGAATTCAGCGCCAGCCAGATTGACACCTGTCATTTGGACAAAGCCATCTGCGCCGGAATGATCATAAGTCGGTATGCTACTGTAAACGGCGCGCGTGAGGATGTCCTGGACGCGCAGGCGACCGTTCAATGATGAGCTCGAGGGACTGACATTCGTCATCACCAGAGGGGTGTTGGCATCGACTATGAAGTCTTCAAACTCGGTCGTGGATGAAAGCAAGTCGATGACTTCAGTCTGGGCGACACCTTCACTCGTCCATGTGACGTGGATTTGTTCGTCCCCCTGAAGCTCGCGCCAGCGGATCATGTCGATCTGGTAATCATGATCCGTCACCAATGTGATACTCTCTCCGCGCTCAAAGCGGCCGACGTTGCTTTCGCCGACGCCGAAACCAGTCGGTTCGAAGCCGAAGTAATCCGCACTCGCACCTGAGAAATCCGGTGAATTCGGATTGGTGACATCGACACCGGATTGTGCGGTGAAGGTGAAGTCAATTTCAGTGCCTCCATTCTCCGGCGCGATCTGCGTGCCGCTAAGGGTATAATCGCCACCGGTGGCATTCCATGGCCACTGCTCCCAATAATCGAGTATGACATAGGCACCCGATGTTGAAGTGGGCTCCGGAGTTGAGTTGAGGAAAGCCAGTTCGATCTGATTGACGCGCAAGCGACCGCTGGCGTTCGCGCTGCTGTCACTGACGTTGGTGATTTCCACGGGTGTGTTGGCATCCGGATAAATGCCGACGAACGGCACGGTGGTATAGAATGAGCCTGGTATAAATGAGACCGTCGTGCTCATTGGGATGCCTGCGCTTGTCCATGATAGGTTGATCATCTCATCGCCTGAGTATTCCGCCCAGCGTATGGTTTGAAGCTCGAAGGCATGTGCCGCCTGGATCACAAAGCTTTCACCACGGTTAAAACGACCGACACTGGTTCCACCGACACCGAAGCCCGTGCTTTCCAGGCCAAACTGTGATGCGGAGGCGGAACTGAAGTCCGGTACCTCCGGATCGGTGACGGTAATGCCCGCCATCGGATCGTAGAAACTGATGGCCACTGCGCCATGCTGCGCATCTGTTACGGAACCCGTGAACGCGGTGTCGCTGCCTGATAGGTTCCATGGGCTGTTGACCCAGCTGTTCAATTGGTGCGTGTCACCTACTTCCGGGAGTACGGCCTCGTCGATCAACTCGACGATCACCTTGTTGATGCGAAGGCGTCCCGAGGCTGCTGCCGAACTGTCACTGACATTCGTGATGGTCACGGGTGTGTTCGAGTCGATCGTGATATCGTTGAATGGAGTGGTGGTGTAGAACGAGCCGCTGGCCAGATCGAACACCTCACTCATTAAGACGCCGGCGCTTGTCCATTCGATATGGATGCTTTCGTCGCCTTGGTACTCGGCCCATCGGATGCCGTTGAGCTGAAAGGCATGATCCGCCTCCATCACGAAGGATTCGTCACGGTCAAAACGGCCGACTCCGCTTTCAGCGACACCGAAGCCTGTGCCTTCGAGGCCGAAGATGCTCGCCGTTGCGGCGCTGTCATCCGGATTCGACGGGTCGGAGATATCGACGTATTGCTTGGGGCTGGAGTAGGTGAAGGTGGCACTGGTTCCGCCATTGTAAACGGGGTCAGTGACGGTGCCTGAGAAGGAGGTGTCGCCGCCGGTCAGTGACCATGGGGACGATGACCAACTTTCCATAACGATGGCCGCGTTGATGCACGGTTGACATAGAATAAGGCCACAAGTGATTAACTTGAATGGCCTTTTGATACGATTACTTTTCATACATATCCTTTGGTTGGGGTGGGGTTAGGTTCGATGTTGTCATCGAAATGCTGATCCAAGAAACGGCCAGCATTTGTGTATGGAAGCCCACTTTGGCTCGATCAACAAGTGATCCGGCTTGCAATAGATTGCGCCGTTATGGTGATCCGTGTTTGGGATGTATGTCGGTGATAGTTCTTGCGTATTTGCGCCGAGTGCACTGTGGATTCTGTCCCAGTTTTATACGCAATGACCTCCGTGAAATTACGTAAATAAGTGAAAACCAACAAAGCGGTCGGTGCTCACTCGGGGCATCATACCACTGTGCGAATTTTCCTGGTTCAACGCATAATATTTCGTGACCTTATCGTAGGGGCAATTATTTCCACGGGGTCAAAGTTCTTTTTGTAGCATGACGGCGAAGCCGTTGTGAAGACCGTGCCGTTCGACACCTTCGACAAGCTCTGGGCAGGCAAACTCACGATTTGAAACAAGCGCCCCAACACTAGCTTTCGCCGCTTCGACAAGCTCAGGGCTGGCTAGCGTTCTACAAAATGAATAAAAGCAAATTACCCCGCGCACGACCTCGACCCCCTGCGGGTGCTTACAATCATTGTGCAAGATAAAGTCACAAGCTCGTATTATGCCTGTCAGAATGGGGGCTCATGCAATGCCCCGCTAGGCTTCCCCTAGCGCATTTTCTTAAGCTCGAAAGTCTTCCCGGCGAGTGCCTCCTTGACGAACTTTCCCCAGAAATCCGTCGGCTCGTAGCTCCAGTCTTTGATTAGGACGGGAGTGGCCTTGGGGTGAAAGGAAAACGCCGTCCAGTTGAGTTGATACTTTTGAACCATACCCAGAGCATCCGGCACCCATGTGTAAGGGCTTTCCTGTTTGTTGGACGGGATGAAAGACATCTTTTTCGTATCCGCGCCAAATTCGCCCACCAGCACGGGGTATTTTTCGGCGACTTTGAGAAAGTGTTTTTCCCAGCCGCGGTGCCAATTGTAGAAGTGTGTGGCATACATGATTCCGAAACCGCCGGAATCTTTCAGCTCGTAGCCTTCGAGCACGCCACTGATGTTCAGAGCGTAGCTCAGGCCGCCGGCGATGATGATGTTGCGTGCGCCGGTGGAGCGCACGGCGTCGGCGAGGGCTTGCATGCCGACGACTTCGATCGTTTCTTTTTTGCCCTTCTTTTTGACTTCTTTCTCGCCGCCATAACGCCAGTGATCCCAGCCGATGCCATGGGGCTCATTGTAGAGGTCGAAGAGGACGGCGGGGTTGTTCGCGTAGCGTGCGGCTGCATCGAGCCAGAAGGTGCGGGCGAATTCCTGTGGGGCACCATAGCTATGGAGGTCGAGGATGAGGTAGGCGCCCTCACCGGCAGCCATGGCGACGGCGTCATCCACCAGTTGGCGATAGGCTTCGGCGTCGTTGGACTTGATTTTGCCTTTGCCATTCCCGAACCAGAACGAGTGGTTGACGGGCAGGCGGATGGCATTGGCGTGCCACTCCTTGAGCGCGACTTTCATCGAGCGGTGGATCTTTTCGCCTTTGGGTGACCATTCCAAGCTGACTACGTTGACGCCTTGCAGGATGACCGTTTCGTGGTCGGAGGTGATCAACTTGTTGCCATAGACGCCAAGTTGCTTGGATTTCGGTTCGGCCTGGAGCATCTCGTCGATGATCTTCTGGTCGGCGATCTTCTTGGCCGCTTCGGCCGCCTTCTTCCGCTCCGCTTCGAGCCGCTGTTCTTCCAATTCCTGTAGGCGTTCGGCAGGCATCGCGATCACTTTGATTTCGTCAATATCCAGAGTCCCTGAGGCCGGGCGGTTCAGGCATAGATTGATTTTAAAGGAGGCAGCGCCTTCGGGGATCAGGTAGTCCCGGTTCAGCACGGACCATTCCTGAGCTTGAGAGTAGAAAATGATATCCTTGAGCTTCTTCCCGACGGTGTTGCCCTCCGCATCGTAAAAACGGAAACGCGCCCGGGCGTCGCAAAGCCAACCGCCTTTGCCGAACTTGACGTTTTCGTTGCGGAAACGCGTGTGCACGACCAGTCCCTCGAGGCCATCGGGGAGCGGCATCATTTGAGTGATTTGGACGAGTTGATTCGGCTTTTCGGCGATCAGCCGCATGTAGGGGCGGCGGCCTTCTTCCATCTGCTGAATGGTACCTTCTTCGCCGCGTTCCCATCCCTCCGGTTGCCCCGGGGCAATCAATCGCCCACTGAAGTCGCCATTGACCACATAAGAGGGGGTCAAGTCGGCGGAGAGCGGCGGGGCGGGTTCTTTGTTCTTCGCGTCGAGTATTGTGCCTAGCGCAAGGCTAGCGGCTGCGATGCAGAGGAGTGAGAACTGTCTGGGGAAGGATCTGAATTTCATAGTGGGGTGGGATGGCAATGAATACAATAGACTCTTAGTATGATTGCCGAGTGGGAAGTCGCAAACGAAGTTGGGTGCAACTAGTTGCGTGGCGTTGCGGTTGCTCGTTCTCGGCGTTCTGGGCATGTTGGTGGTGTTGGGCGTTCGACCCGATTTGCGAAATTTAAATACCCATAATGATGACAGAGAAAAGAGAAGATTTTATGCTTGGGGTCGCCGCACGGCTGCCTCAACTCACAGAACAGGATTATTCCCTGATGCAGGATGCTGGAGTCGCTTGGCTCCGATTCGGAGATTTCGGTTTTGATGTCGCGGCTTTCCTCAACGGGGAGTCGCAGCCCGAGGCCTTTCGTGACGCGAGTCAGCGAGTGCGTGATTTGAAAGCCAAGGGCTTTCAACTGATGGGACTCACGCCTGGCCCCCGCGAAATGAAAGCGGCTAATTTAGAGCCGGGTGGACAGGCGTATTATGAGGCCTATGCCAAAATCAGCACATTCTTTGCTGAGGAATTTGAGGGCTTGATCGAGTGGTGGCAGGTGGCCAATGAATTGGACATCTGGATCTTCCGCGACACTCTCGATATGGATCAATCGGTTGAGTTTCTAAAAGTCGGGATTCGCGCGATGAAGGCTGCGGTGCCCTCCTTGAAAGTGGGGATCAATATCACACTCTTTCCTTCACTGCCCGGCGAAGTCGATGGGAACACAGAGTTACATGAGGGGCTGGTTCTGGCCAAAGGCATCTATGGCGATGATTCCGTTCCAGTCGATTATGCCGGCTTCGACAGCTATCCCGGATCTTGGCGTAAAGGTGGTCCGGAAAGTTGGCATGAATATTTGGACGGTTTCTATGAACTGACCGGCAAACCGATTTTTGTCCAAGAGTTCGGGTATGCGTCGGCAGGTGGTGTGATGACGCCTGAAGAAGCCGAGAAAGGTTTGTATCCATGTGAGGCCAAGAAGTGGAAATTTGCTTGGCGAGGGGAGCATAGCGAGGCGATCCAAGCCGAGTTCCTGAAAGAGTCTTTCCGTATCTTTATGGATAAGCCCTTTGTCGTCGGGGCGATTTACTATAACTGGAAAGATTCGGCATACTGCTGGCAGTGTAAGTCGCCGGATTGTCCGGCAGAGACAGCTTGGGGCTTACTGGATAATGAGGGAAAGCCCAAGCTTTCCTATGAAGCTTTGAAAGAGTTCTCTATGGCCATGGTTTAGATAGTCGGGCAAGATTTCGTAGAATGCTGGCGTAAGCCAGCGTCGGGCGCGACCGGATGCCCACAACGGCTATCGCCGCCGTGCTACAAAAGATGCGTTACGCTGTGGAAACAAATGTACTGATTTCAGTGCAACAGGTTGCTTTCCACTTGCTGTGTTTATTTTCATTTGATGTATAAACGATCATTGTGAGTACTTCGGACGATAAACAACCTGCATCGGCTCGGGTGACGATGAAAGAGGTCGCGAAAGCGGCGGGCGTTTCTGCATCGACCGTATGTCGTGCCCTCAACTCAAACCCACAGATTCCCGAAGCCACGCGTGAGCGTGTGCAAGCCGTGGCGGATGAGCTGGGTTATTCTCCAGACCCTTTATTGTCTGCATTTGCTTCGCGACGCCGCGGCCGGAAATTGGACACGGAAATCACCACGATCGGCTATTTGACGAACTTTTCGACCCGCGACGAATGGAGGGATAATCCATTTTATCAGGCTTGTTACGCTGGAGTCGAAGAGCGCGCGAAGCGCATGGGCTATCACGTCGAACACTTCTGGCTGGGCGAGTCGGGCATGAATGCCGAGCGGCTCAGCCGTATCCTTTACCACCGGGGCATTCTCGGCCTGTGTGTGGCTCCGCAGCCGCATGTCAGGGAGCCGCTAGCTTTGGATTGGGAGCGGTTCAGCGCGGTGACGGTCGGGTATTCGGTGATGTCGCCGATCTTGCACCGTAGTTCGGCGCACCATTTCCATGCCATTCAGGAAGTGATCAGCCGCTTGTATAGCCGCGGCTATAAGCGGGTGGGCTTATGCCTGTTTGCCGATACCAGTCGCCGAGTGGATGAGTTGTGGCTTTCCGGGGCACTGCTTGCTCAAGAACATAGGCTGTCGCTGGATGGGGGCAATGATGGGCATGGCTTTGAAACCAAAACATTTCTGTTTAATGATTCAACTCTCTCGCAGGTGCCGGATTGGTGTGCGCGAGAAAAACTGGACGCCGTCATCAGCGATAACCTGGTCGTCATGCACACTCTGGAAAAAGCCGGTGTTTCGATTCCTGGGGAGCTCGCATTTGCGACTTTGAACTGGGAAGATGGTCACCCCGAGATCGCGGGGATCGACCAGCGCGGCGGGAGTATCGGTGCCGCTGCGATCGATATGCTGATTGGCCAAATCCAACGGGGCGAGCGGGGTCTACCCGAAGTGCCGCTGACGACTATGGTCGAAGGTGCTTGGGTCGATGGGGCGAGTGTGCCCATCAAGTGAACGGATCCTATAGATCGACACCATGGGTGAAGGTCAGGAAGGGGGCCGAGTGTTCGGCGCTCATCGGGCGGGCTTGACCTAAGAGCTTGTCTGCTGGGAAGTCCGGCCACTGCGCATGGAGTATTTCAAAGTAACTGTAGTAATCGACGCGGACGAGATCTGCCGGATCTTGCTTCCAGTAGTGGAACGTCTCGGGTCGTTCGATCCACGGGATCAAACACTCGCAGGCGTCGCGTAAACAGCGTCCTTCCGGTGAGGTATAGTCGAAGACGTCGATCCCGTTCACCCGGAGGATTTCGCCTGTAAGTGTCTGTGGAAGCAAGGCAAAGTGCGAATACCAGATGCCGTGCCGACCTTCGTTGCGGTCGACTTCATGGGGTAGGTGCCCGTCTTCTGCGATTTGCGTATCAATGAAAAATTTCCATCGTGAGGCGCATTGCTGCAAGAGCTCTTCGTCACCGAGATAGGCGGCGCTGGCGGCCACAAGAAGCATGCCCCAGTTGCCCCAGTTGTTCTCTTTATGCATGCAGTTCATAGGGATCGCTTGTTCCCGAACGAATTTGCGGAAGGCCGTTTGCTCTGCATCAGCCCAGAGCGCATCCCCGCGCAGTAGATCGGCGGCGAAAAGGAAAGCTGGGAACAGATTGCTGAAGGCCAAGGTCGAGTCTTCCTCGGTGCTCATGGATTGAAGCTGGGTGCTCCAGCTGTTGATCAGGCGGATGGCGGTGTGCGCAAATCGTGGATCATCTGTCATCCGGTAGGCGAGTGCTTGCGCGTACGCCGCATTGGCTTCATCGCGAAGCACGTTCTTCAGCCGATTGTGCGCCTCCGGTTCGACGTAGTACCATGGCACACGCCATTCGTCGGGCACCTTCGAAGGACGATCCAGTTCCGCTTCGGCCGCTTGGATGACCTGAGACCAAGCCGTGAAGGCGGGCTCGCGTTTGGTTTGTATCGAATCGCGCAATACATTGAGGCGCTCTTCAGTCAGAAATACGGGGGAGGTTTGATTCGTCATAAGTGGAGTGATTGACAGGATTGAATGATTTAGAGTCAGGGTAAGGGTTCAGTTGGAGCTAAGCATCCATTCGGTTCAGTAGGCATGCGGGGGTTCGCCTTTTCGGAATTGCCCAGGTGTCTGTTCGGTTCGTTTTTTAAAGGTTTTACAGAAATAGTACTCGGACTGAAAGCCACAAAGCCATGCGATTTCCTTAATACGTTTGCTTGAGTGCAAGAGGTAAATTTTAGATTTCTCGATGCGTGCATGGATCAAGAAATCGATCGGGCTCATGCCGCAGTGCTGCTTAAATTTTCCGATCAACTGAGAGCGGGAAAGATGTGATATTTCCTTCAGATCATCGATCGTAATCGATTCGTCCAGATGCATGAGCATGTAGCGCTGGACCTTGAGAATGTCGTCGGGGATCAAACGGAGCTCTTCGCGGCGGAGGGAGGCGCCGACCAACTCGTTGAGCAGGCCGACGAGGCTGTAGCTGACTCGTTTCAAATCCGCTTCGTCCCAGCCCAAAACTTCTTTTTCGAGCGTATTGAAGTGAGCCCGTAAGATACCGTGGCTGTCGTCGATGACCGATTCCAGTTGGGGCGGGTAGCCTGACAGATGCTCGAGTAATTGAGTGAATGGAAGCGAAAGGAGCTTTTCGCCGCTTTGGTAGGTGAACATCAGGGTGAGGAAGCAGCAATCCTTGGCTTCTCGCGGGATCACGTTGTGCACGACATCCGGGTCGATGAGTAGCATCTGCCCCGCGCTGACCTCGACCGTGCGATCATCGATCGAAACAGAGTTCGTGCCTTCCAGGTAATAGATTAGGTGGTAAATGCGGTGGCTATGTTCGTGATGCTTCAGATCCAGTTTTCGGATTTCTTCAGACGTGAACCAACGTTTCCGGATGCGAACCATGTGCGGGCGGTAGATCTCGCCTTTCAATGACAGGCGAAGCCAAGGGGCGTCCAACTGTGGCGGGGAGTCGGGCTCGATATAGTTGTGTGAGCGCATTTTTTATGAACAGGCAGGACTATAGTGTAAATAAATAGGTCAATATACCATTTATGTGAATTAAGGTTAGGACTATACTGCAATCTTCAATTCTACATCAAATCAAAAATTAGCTAATACAGAACATAATGTCGAAACCCGTCCAACTCCGCTCATTTAAAACGCCCTATCCAAATCCCTACGATTATGGGAACTGGCGTGCTTGCCCCGGCCTCGTGAAGTCAGAGGAATTGGACAAGATCGTCGCCGAGTCCGACCAGGATCGTAAAACCTACAGCAACCGTTTGGTGTATTGCAGTCAGACGGACTTGGCATGGGTGGTTTGTCTGCACAAGGCGGGCGTCTTGGATGCACCGACGGCGAGCGCCCTCTTACGTGGCCTCCAGAAGCTGCTGGATTCCGGCGAGTATGGACAAGGCGGGGAGAACTCGCTGATCCCAGTCTTGGACGGCGACGAGGATCTGGCCTCTTTGATCAACCTCGGGCGCACCATGCAGGAGCCCATGAGCCGCCTGCAAATGCGGGACATGCTGGTTAATTTCTTCGGCCATTTCCATGAGTTCATGGGTACCGTGCTCGACTTCGCGGAAAAGAATACCGACGCGATCATGCCTGGGCACACGCACTTCTCCCAGGCCAATCCCATCACTTTGGCCAACTACGCACTCTCCATCTACGACAGTATGGATCGGGGGCTGGAACAGTTGGAACTCTCCTACAAGCTGGTCAACAAGAACAGTGGCGGTTGTGGCGCGACCTCGGGCACCGCTTGGCCGGTGGATCGTGAATGGATGACAAAGTTGCTGGGTATGGATGAGCTTTTGGAAGTCACCTACGATTGTGAAGCGAGTCAGGATCACACCATGCATATGATGTTTTCGATCGCGAACATCGCCGCAACCCTGAGTAAATTGACGATGGATGTCGAAATCTGGAGTTTGGAGGAAATCGATATGATGCGTATCGACCCCAAATTCTCCGGGGTGAGTTCGATGATGCCTCAGAAGTGCCATAATGGAGAGATTACGGAAAATCTACGTGATGTGATTTGCGATCTTCTTGGCGCTGCGACGGCTGGTCTGACGCGTATCAAGGGTGAACCGCATGCCGACGTCCTGGCCATGTATTTCTTTCCTGAAAAAGGCTTGGAGTCCTTAATTACCGGTAAAGAAGTGATCCGCCGCTCGGAAGTGATGCTGCGCAACTTGCACACCAACCCGAAGAAGATGCTTCGCTTGGTCAAGGATGGCTATTCCTGTATGACAGAGGTCGTCGTTCACATGGTTAAGGAACTGGGCTACGGAGGCCGACGTGCCCACCGCATCTGCGCGACGTTGACACGCATTGCCCGCGAACGCGAAATCAAGGCACCGGATTTGACTGGCGAACTCCTCGATGAGGCGGCCGGTGCATGTGGTGAAGAAGCACCAAAACTGAGCACGGAGACGCTGCAAAAGTGCCTCGACCCCGTCGAGTTTATCCGCAGCCACAACAACACCGGCGGCCCCGCTCCCGAGGAGACGGCGCGCATGGTGGCCGCTCGCCGTGAGGCGCTTGCCGATGCCCGTTCCCGCCAAAAGGATCGCCAGCAACGAATCGCTGAAGGAAAAAAGCTGCTCCAGAATGAGATCGAAGCCATCTATGGTGCGGAAGCGTAAGAGCCGAATAATTCTGTCATGTCGATCGCACGTATTTTATCCGAACTCGCCGTCCAAACTCCGGACGCGGCCTTGCCGGACTCCAACCGGGAGGCTGCGGTCAAAATGCTGCTGGACACCTGCGGGTGCGCCTACTGCGGAATGTCCGCGCCCGGAATTTCCGAATTGATCGGGCTAGAGACTGAGCTGGCCGCAATGGGGCCGGGCTCTGTCTTTTTCTCGGATGACAAGCTCTGTCTGCCATCCGCCGTCTATTGCAATGCAGCCATGATGCATGCCCTGGATTTCGACAACAATTACCCGGGCGCGGATATTCACATTCTCGCCATGGTCGTCCCCATCGCGCTCGCTTGTGGCGAGGCGTTCGGGGCGAACGGGCGAAGTTGCGTGAGCAGTATCATCCTGGGGGTGGAAACCGCAGCCCGAATTGCGAAGCCGTATATGCGGGCGCGCAAAGCACATTCCTATTTCCTGACGACATCACTCGTCGGCGGTTGGGGTGGGGTGGCTACCGCTGCGCGAGTGCTCGGTCTTTCCGTCAATCAGACGGTGCATGCCATGGGCATCTACTACGCCCACACTTGTGGCAACCGACAGGCGCTTTTGGAAAAGGCTTTGACTAAGCGGATTCAGCCGGCCATCGCCGCCAAGGCGGCGGTCTACTCGGTGCTCTTGGCGCAGCGTGGGGTCACCGGCCCCGAGCAGGTCTTCGAGGGGGCGGGCGGCTTCTACCGTTCTTATACGCAAGATCCGCCCCCGCCGGAGTCGGAGTTCCTTTCGACCAACTTCCGTGCGATTGAGGAAGTTTCGGTCAAACACTTCCCGACCTGTGGCGTCCATCATGCCAACATTGCGTCCGCCTTGTATTTGAAAAATAAATACGGCTTCGAGAGTGACCACATCGAGAAGGTGGAGTTCTTTCTGAATGAAGGGGGCGGCACCTTGGTCAGCATGCCCTTCGAGCCTGGTGATTTTCCACAAGTGGATGCGCAGTTTTGCGCGCCTTACGCCATTGCACTCGCCTTGACT
>CEUD01342426.1_pt1 | contig 19482 bp, 22 predicted proteins | sample 356481 | NCBI WGS metagenome assembly CEUD01 (sample SAMEA2623314, study PRJEB7988) | marine metagenome | isolation source: saline water (ENVO:00002010), including | reverse complement strand
TGTGATAGCAAGTGTGCTTTTATTACCACCACGCTAGTGTTCCAGTTATAATTTTATTTATCTTCTTCAATAAATTTACGATTTAATAAGTCTTGAATAAAACCATCGACTTTAGACTTTGAGTTATCATCATAAGGCTCATACATTTGTGAAAGACGCTCATGCAACTCTTCTACATTTAAGCCCTCTTCTATTAAAAGCCAGATATCTTTTGAAACTTCATTTAATTTAAAGAAAGTTCCTTCACTCTCCTCAATATCAGTCAGAACAATTGAACCATCTTCCTTAGGTGCATAAACGATATTATCTGCATGTTTGTATTTCACAAGGGCTCCAGATTGGAATTGGCCTAGCTTAAACTAGGCCAATATTAAAAACTTAATTATAATAGATTGTATAATTCAATTACTTTACTAGCAGTGATTTCTGCATCATATCTATTTTGTCCACGGTAATTAAAAGTTAAGCCTGAACTAAAAATAATAATCTTACCTTGTAGATCAGCTGATGCCGATCCACTTAAGAATTCAGAATAACCAATAGTCTTAAAACCACCGTTAAACTCACCACCACCATTAGATCCACTGTTTTGAATCTTAATAGGAGTCTCACCAATTGTTACATATTCTTTATAATAAACAGGTATTTCATTTCTATAAAAAGTAAGCACCTTAAGAGCTGAACTTGGATAAAGCTTTCCTGCCTTAGCGACAACTAATGGCATATCCTGATAATTAGTTTGGTCTCCCGTTAACTCAAAAACCCCAAGGCCACTTGAAGACTCTCCAATCTCACGAGTAGGAACAATCACTCTAGGAACTTCAGTTACAAAACCATCGTTTTCACCAACTTCAATTGGAGGTAATGTAAATTTTTGTTCACCTGCAACTGCTAAGCCACTTATTAAAACGGGACAATTTGCAGCACTCATAGCTTGAATAACTTGTTCAGATCCAGCTTTTGCACTAATGAATTGATTAATATAAATTAATCTTGCATTAGCATCTGAAGCAATTTTTATTGCTTGTGCTAAAGATCCTAAATCAACACTGTCATTTGCAACACCCTGAAACGCACTATCAACTTTAACCACAACAATTTGGTTTGCAATATCAACTCTAACTTCTTCAACTTCATCAGTAGCAGTAGTATCCGGAGCATCATTACTTACAGCATCTGTATTACCGGATGGATTTAATTTTACTTTATTATCCTTTTTATCAAAAAGACCAAAACAAGATGTAAAAAGAACAAGCACTAAACAATTAATTAAAATTTTCATAAATTTACCTTTTATGTGGATTTAAACTAATGATAGCAAGAATGAATGAATATTCAATACGACAATAACTTAATTTAATTAGTTACAATTAGAGTTATATAAAGCAATACGGCTATTTTTTTGGCAATAATTATTTACTTCTTCATCTAGCAGTGCATTACATGCAGCTTGAAGCGTTGTGAACTCTTTTGCACCCGTTGTACATGAGCCACTTGAGAATTCATAAGTATAAAGTTCTCCTTCAGCCTCTGCCACTGATTGCACCTTTATGACCTTAGGATTCCAGGGAGTACCCTCTTGACCACAGCTGATAAAAAGTAATGAAAGCATAATAAATAGAATTCTCATACTCTTAAAAAAGCATAAATCATGCCAAAAACAATATGTAAAATCAGATACTTATGCTTTTTTGGCTGAATACATTTTTTAGATTATCTAATAATTAGTCAAAATCGGTTTAAACTTTCCACGCTTATAATCAGTGAAAACCAATTCTCTTACTTCAAAGTTTTCTATATGTTTGGAAATATGACTTCTCGCAATATTTAAGTTTTCAGAATCTTCATTTATAAACTTTAAATAAATAATAGGCGATTCATCAATACTCTCAATTTGAAAAACAAGGAGATTCTTCATAGCTGAAATTATTTGATCAAGTTCAGAGTAATTAAAAGTTTTCACTCCATTTTTTATTAAATCAGTTTTTCTTCCTAAATACACTATTGCCTGAGATTTGAGATGGCACTTACAAGTGGTTTTTTTAATGAGATCCCCTGTAGCATAATTTATCAATGCTCGATTCTCTGTATCCATAGTACTTGCTATAAGCTCATTTATACCTTCAGCTTGATATGGCCTAAAATCATAGTGAATATTTCTCTCTTGTAAATGAAGGACACCTAAGGAACATTCATCAGCAATATACATTAATTCACTACTCATAAATTTATTCTTTATCTTGCAGTTAAGATGTTCTTCTATATTTTTTTTCATAAAAGACCATAGATAAGAATGAGAAAGCTCAACTTGAAAAACGGATTTAAGACTTTTTTGCTCTTTAGATAAATAAAAGCAAAACGCATTTAATATGTGTGGATCACTATGAATTATAATTTTATACTGAATTTGATTAAGATAATTATATAACTTATCCCATACCTCTTTTTCTACTAAATAAGGATTAGGTATAATCGCAAGACGAGCACCATGATTAGTTTCAATTAGTTTATTCAAAATCTCTTTTTCTTCTTCTTCATTGCTTGCAAGATTATCAACTCTATTAAGGATTATTGTTTTAAGCTCTAAAGGAGGAAAGTCTATCATAGCACTAGCTTGACGGTGTTTATAAGTAAAACTGGAATAAACACTCTTTAAGCGATTATCTGTACCTGTACTACCTGAACTAAAACGTATATATGAGTCTTCTACATTGGCCTCTATCGAATTAAATTGATCCCAATTTGCTTTTACAATATTTGCATCAATTTCATTAAAACCATGAGCACTATAATAAGTAATCTTATCTTTAATGGACTCTTTAAGACTATCAAAGTTATCAGCAACTTTATTTTCATAATCATAATGATGAGAAATGAGTCTATGCTCTTTACACCAATCCATAATCTCTTTAATTTTTTGTGCTAGATTATTTGCCTTTATAGTTTTAGATACTTTTAATATTAATTTATCTATATCAAAATCATTTGAATCCAATAAACAGCCTAAGACCTGCACTTGCAAGTAGTTTAATTTGAAAAGCTCATTAGTACATACATGATAAAGATAGACTTGTTTTTTATCTGCGAGGATTTTTAATTTTTTACAAAGTTGTTCGCTACCAACTTTTCTTCCAAAGGCAATTACTGCACTAGTAAATAAATTATTTTCTGCTAAATTGTAATCCCTTTCACTAGCATCTAGAAAATTAATCTTATAATCTTCAAAGAGATAATGATTATTTTTAAGCTCCTGCATCACTGCTACCTGCATGCGAGCACAATAACTTGAATCATGAATGAATTGATAATAAGCTTGAAAGTTTCTTTCTTTAATTTTCTCAATTGCACTTTGATCAAATTTAATTAGCTTATCTTTGAAGTTACTCTGATTAATACCTGAAATATATTGGGTGCTATCCTTATAATTTTTACCAATGTGTGATAGATCACCGCTTATGAGAATAAGTATTTTATCAGAGCTTAAGATTTGTAGCTGATCTAAAATCTTAGCTATTTTTTCTTCACTATTTGAAAGATCTCCACAAAGAATTGATACATGGTGAAGATCAATTCCATATTCTTTGGAGCGCTCTTTAAAGGGCGCTAAGAAAACACGCCAGGAATGCTCCTTATCTGCAGTTTCATAATCTTCTTCCAAATTAATACCATAAGCTTCAAAGTGCTCTTTGATAAGTGCACCATAGCTTTTAGAACCTCTGAGCATCCCACTTTCTAATGAGACATCATAATCTATAAGAATGTTCTTATCTGTATAATGAGAAGTGGCCAATGTGATAATTAATTTTGGAAAATCGTCTGGATTAATATTATTTAAAATTTTAAAAACTTGTTTATTGGTATTTCTTAAATGCCCATGAGGTATAAGAGCACTATCAATAATATAATTTGTATGTGTTATTTCTGATGATGCTTGATAAAGCTTATCGAATTCTTCTTTTGATTTAAATGTAATACCATTTATAAATTTTGCCACTTAAATTAGCTTGAGGAAGATAAACTTTCTACAAATTTGAGAATTTTAGTATCCACCACCCTCAGCAGCAGGAACAATTGCAAAGGCATAAAGATCTTCAAGGTCTTCACATTGAACCTCTTCAATGATTGGCTCTTCAAACTTTTTCTTTTCTTCAGTCCCCATACCTTTCCCCTAACGAAAAATAGTTTTTACTAATTTAGTAACCGCCACCTTCAGCGGCTAGTTCTTCATTTACAAGAGAGAATGCATAGAGATCATCAATGTCATCACCATTTAGTTTGATTAACTCAGGTTCAGTAAATTTCTTTTTTGATTCTTGATCCATAACATACATCCTATATTCAGCTTCATATTATTATAACATTAGACACTAATGTCATTAGAGATGAAACATCACTAACTTATCTCTTCGGTATATAATTATAATACTTTATCAATTCATTCTACGATAAGTCATTAATTTTATAAATGCTAAAGTTTAAACTAAAGACATTAATTTAGTATTTCTTCAGTTTTCTCTAAGTATCTAATATTACGAAGAATAAAATTTTACAGCCAAGAAGTTTTGGCAAAATTACCATATTAAGTAACGGAAATTTTATAGTGACCTCTCTAACATATTAAAAATTGATTCTCTAATGAATAAGGATACAATATTAAGGTGTTTAATATTGTAATCTTTAATAAATGTAATTTAAGTTGTGAGTATTGTTTTGCTGAAACATATATGGCCGATACGGCTCCGAAATATGATAGCAATATGATGGATCTAAGTATTTATTCGAATATCTTAGAATTCCTAAAAGCATCTAATGTAAACTATATTTCTTTACTTGGTGGAGAACCCACCCTTCACCCACAATTTAAACAATTCGTTGATCTTGCCAGAGCCCAGGGGATAAGACCAAGCATTAAGACCAATGCTCTCTTTATTAAAAGTGTCGACGAGCTTTTTGGTGATATCAAACCTGGTGCTTTACACTTTTTAATCAACTTAAATACTCCTGCATCAATGGGTGAAAAAAAGTGGCTAAAAACAATAGATAATTTAAAGGCCCTAAGTAAGCGGGGCTTTAATGTGGACTTTCAAATTAATATCGATCGAGAAAAGTTTCAATACGATTATCTTTGGGAGCCTTTAAGCTGGTTTAAAGATGCACGGCTTTATTGGACATTTACTGTTCCTATTCATAATCCAAAAAGCCATAACATGGCAATAGATCCCTTTAGTGCTAAAAGAAAAATGATACCTCGAGTAATGGAGATGTTATCTGCATGTAAAGAAAAAGATATTAAAACATTTGGTACTCACGGGATCACACCTTGCCTTTTTCCAAAAGGATTTTTAGAAGAAAACCAAGATAATCATCGTCTGGGATCTAATTGTGTCCCAGTTTTCGACTTTTACCCAGATAATTCAATTCACTATTGCTTTCCACTAGAGGGGCATAATTCAATTAGTGACTTTAACCAATTTAATAATCTTCAAGAAATACAAGCACACTTTTTATGGAAAGCAAGTTGTGCTCGTCCCTACCTCTTTCCTTGGAAAGAATGTATCGGTTGTAACTTTGCCGCCAATGGTACATGTCATGGTGGATGTATGTCTAATAAGCCTTGGCTTAAAGATACCTTTTCCAAACGATATGAAGATGGATTTTATCTGAATTTTGTTCCTGCTTTAACTGATAAAAAAGAAAGCATCTATCCTAAATTTCCAAATATAGGATGGGATAAGCAACTCAAAAAAGATCTCTTTCTAATGCACCCTCAGATATGGAAAGACTTTATTTTATTAATTGATGAGTCTAAAAAACTATCAACAATTAAGGAAGAATTAGAAAATAAATATGAAAAGAATTTATCTCAATGGATACAAGTTTGTGTTTATAATTTAATAGGAAGCTTAGACCTAGTATTTCTACCTGAAAGTCATGAACTTATGCGAGAACATGTATAAGAAACTTCTCTTACTTTACAGTAAATTTTACAGATGGATATTGAGTATCTAAGAGCATCTCAGTAGCATAAACATCACCATTATAAATATATTGAATATTTATTTGAGCGATTGATTTTCTAAAGCTTTTTTCATTATCTTTTAATTGTGATTTTAATAAGGCTATCTCACGACAAATTCCTTTAGTGACAAATACCTTCATTTTAAAACCATCGCTGGTATAAAAAGTTAATTGCTTTTGTTTAAATTTCACAGGGCTTATTTGGTTTGCATTATAACCACGAGAAAAAGCGATATCTTTTCCCTGACATATACTAAAGACTTCCTTAGCATTTTCCTTTATAAGTGGTCTCTTAACAGTGAGCATAGTGCTTACATAATAATCATCAGACCATGACTTAACTTCTCTTTTATAATCTTGTTCTTGAGCTTTTTTATCGAGTTCAGCATTCTTGGGTTGAGACTTTTTAAAGATTTTCGAACTACAAGCGCTTAGGAGTAAATTGAGTGTGATTAAGACTATTAAATTTTTCATATAATAATCTTAATCACAATTTATCAGTATATCAATTATAAACAGTTTTGTTCTTGATTATTTAAAAAGCTTACCACTTCACTAACTGTACAAAATTTAAGCCCATCATTAAGCATTCTTTGAACTAACATATTTGATGCCGTAACTGATTGAGAGTGAATATCGTGAAATAAAATAATTCCACTCTTTTTTGGAGTCAGGGCCATTTGTTTTAATGATCTTGCCACGATGCTATTTGGATCTTTATCTTTCCAATCTAATGTATCGATATTCCAAAAAACATGTACCATATTCTGTCCCGCAATCTTCTGTCTTAAATTTGAATTACGAGTTCCTGCTCCGTATGGAAGTCTAAAAAGTTTAATTTTTCTATTAGTAAGATTCTCTAGATCTTTTTTAGCAGTAATGATTTCATAGTTTAACTCTCTCTCTGTGCGAGAACTACTTCCCAAGTTTTGGTGAGTATAACTATGTAAGGCCAATTCATTACCAGCATCAAGAACAGCATCAACTACTTTTGGTAAACTCTTAGCATTACGAGTAAGCATAAAATATGTTGCTTTAATACCTGAGCTGTACACATTATCAACTGTCATTTCAGTTCTAGAAGCATGTGGACCATCATCATAAGTTAAAGACCAAACACCACGAGGATATGTATTACCTGTTAAGTTTCCTGCACTCGATACAGATGGATAAATAACAGAACTTCTTTCTTTATTATTATCAATTTCAATTTTTATATCTTTAGCAATATGATTAATTTTAGCTTTAATTTTCTCAAACTTTTGAGGATTAAATTCGATATACCCTCTTTCTTTTTGATGCTCTTTCGCCTCAATATAAGTTCTTGCGGCGATTAATTGGGCGTATAACTCAGTAGTCAGAATTGACTCTTGATCATTTAAAAGTAATTTTTGATCTAATAGATTATCAAAGTTATTGATTAACTCATCAGCGTATAATTGAGCATAATCTTTTTCTGTGGATGCCATTAAACTGCTCGCCAATAATAGCATTAGGCCTAAAACTTTCATCTTCACTCTCCCTTCTTTTGAGTTAAGTATGCTGAGTATAGGCTCAACTTAAGTAAATTATTTAAACTCGTCTACTTTGAAATGTAAAAAGTACAGGACTATAAAGAGCAGACCAAACCCTAGATGCGCCGCATGATAAGAGTTCCAAGTATCTGAAAGAATTGAAAAAACTGGATGCATACAGCTTAGAGAAAGAGAAACTAAGATCATTATCTTAGTAATAATAATGTCATTATTTTTGACCCTATTCTTAATTAAATCCATTGTTGTTGGGAAAAAGAAAGAGCAAGTGAGACCAGTGAGGGCCAAAACTGGAGGATAAATATAAAGACCGACGATGAATACAAATAAATTAAGCCATGCAGATATTTTTAAAAGAGTGATATTTTTAATATTTAAGTGAACGAAGCTAAAAAATAATCGACCTGCTAAGAGACCTACAAAGAAGAGAGATAGAAAGAATGATGCTAGTGAATAAGTGTACCCATAATAATTACTTAAAATAAGACTTAGACGAGAGGAAACGAGAATTTCAAAACTAACATATGAGCAAAGTAAGGTTCCAAAAACAAGAACTTCTTTTTGTAAAAACTTAAAATCCATACCCTCTAACTTCTTAACCGACTTTAAGCTAGGTGTTTTTAAGAGATAAAAAAAGATGAAAATAGTTAAAAGTGACATTCCATAGAAAAGACTGGGAATACTAAACTTTTCTTTAAAAAAATAACCTAATAATAAGGGAGATAATAGTGATGCTATCCCATACATTGAGTGAAGGCCTGAAAATATCTTTCGCGAATTCTTAGCACTCACCTCTTGAGCAATAATTGTATTCACACAAAGTCCTTGAGCACCCATGGCCAGACCTAGAAAAACTGATGAAACTATCAGTAGAATAAAGCTTTGCATCTCAATGGCAAGACCAATTAAGAGTAAGACTAGTGAATGAATTAATATACTAATTTTTAGGGTATTTACTGGGGCAAGAAACTTAAGCCACTTAGGTGCACTGAGAGAAGTAAGTAGACCAAAAAGAGATGATAGAGTAAAAATCCATTGTCCCTTAGACTCTAAGATTCCAAAGTTTTCTAAAATGTAGGGATAAAGTGGGCCTCGGATATTATCAACAGCACCTAAGAGAAAGAGTGCAAGGTAGGCCAGAATAATCGTCGAAGAAAACATAGGAGACTTATATTGAAATCTCCTATGTTAGTCTATTTATTTTTTAAATCGTTCTTTACGCTTACTTTGGCACGAGCTCTACTCATTTGAGTAAAATTAACAACTGCTGATGCAAATCCTAAGAAAAATAATAATGCTAAAATTACGCTCATTTCTGTTTCCATGTGAATCTCCTTAATCACTTATCCGTCCTAGATCTGATTATTATGGATTCCTTCCATTTAGCGGCCATCCTTGGCCTCGTTGCTGGAACATTCCTTGTTCTAGCTTCACTAATATATAAGCATAAATCATGCCAAAACTAATAATCGACTTTTCAATAACTTAGCTAAATATACTCTAGTGCCAAAAAGACAATGGCCAAAACGCTTCCAATAAATATGACACCTCTAAACTTGATCAAATAAATCGCCTGTAAATTTTTCATACTAAAATGCTACAGCTAAGAAAGCTTGAAATGTCTTTTTCACTATGAAAAAATAATGATGGGATTCAATGATGAATCTGAAATACTTTTAGGAGAAAAGCCATGAACTCTGCTTCTTACTATCTAATGAAGAACGGATTTATTTTAAGACTAGAGAGTCCACTAGAAAAAGAAGACATCCCTATTCTTATCAAAGCAAACCTACTAGACCCTACAGATCCTATTTTACTTAATCAAGATCAAGCCAATTATCGTGTTGCTATTTTTAGAGACGAAATCTTAGAGTTAAATGAATACACTGAAAGAGTGTATGGACAAACTTACTAAGCTCTACTTATTAGTAGCATTATCAATTTTTATTATAACATTTAAGGCTCAAGCAAAATTCTTGGTTGAGCCTCAGTATCGCGTTTACCAAGGTGAGTATAAAGGTGATGGAATTAAAGGATCCCTTAAGGGTGAAGGAAGTTCTATTAACCTAGGCTATATAGGGAAACACTTTATGGCCGGAGTTAGTGCAGAAAAGGGATGGCTTAATTTTAATAAGTCTCTGGTAGATGCTGGTCCAACAAACTTTACCTATGGTGGCTTTGGAACTTTTCTTGGTTTTCATTTCTTTAATCGAATCAAAATTTATACTGGATATATGAATACCAGCATTGAGCCTTCTAATGATTCATCTTTTCGCTATTTTGGTCAAGAAGCCTACTTTGGTATTGGTTATCGTCTATGGGACTTTGTCCTCTTAAATTATGATTATATGAGCAATGTCTATACTCAATTAGAAGATGATAATACTGGCAAAACTTCTGGTCTTGATTCTAATTTTAAAACAACCAAGCAAAGTATTGGTCTCTCTTGTATTTTTATTTTTTAAAAGCGGTACTCAAAAGCAATTGAATGATTAAAGATGATGGGAGTGAAAAGATTATTTAATTTTAATGACCAATTATTTCTTTTTATTAAATGAATAGCAAAGTCTAAGGCCAATACTGGAACCACGTACTTACCATCTACTCTTGTCCAAACAGGATCAGGTGCGGCAACGCCCTCTGGTGTTTTTTGCGCATGTTTTTCCCAATTTTTCATCTCAAAAGAATAACCACCGATTGTGACACCTGTTTCATACCAACTTTCCTTTATCCAAATATAGTGTAAGAACATACCTTCAATGGGAGAACAAATAGAGTCATTTCCCTGCATATAAGTAAAGCCCACTTGATTGGCCATAAAGCGAATATAATAAGTCTTATTGGCAATAATTCCGGTATTATTCCATTGATTACAATAATTCTTTTTCTGGCTGGAAAAGTGTGGTGTTAATGAACCAGCTCCTAGTTGAACATCTAGGGCATAAGCATTTGTGAATAGTAAAATTAGTATTAAGTATTTCACCCTTCTATTTTAAGAATTACTGTCGTCGTTAAGGTATTCAAAGCCTAATTTAACAAAGTGTTCATCAACAGGCTCGATCCATGCAAGTCTGGCATAACTTACTGGCAATTTACCTACTTGAATACGACAATTCATATCGATTTGATAATTATCTGCATTTCTAAAAACACCACCACAACCTCCGTGGGACTCGGAAAATGCAATACCAGTTTTAATACTCCCATCCTCAAATTTTACAAGAATAAGAGTATTATCATCTGGTGAAAAGCGTATGAAGTTTCTCTTTACTGAGAAATCATCTTTTTTATCCGTCATTTCTTCCTACACAATTTAAATCTTCAAAAGATTGTTTTAAACGTTTAATGAAAGCGTTCTCACCTTCACGTAACCACTTTCTTGGATCATAGAACTTCTTATTAGGAATATCATCACCATCTGGATTACCAATTTGAGCTTGTAAGTAACCATGCTTTTCTTGAGCATACACTCTCACACCATCCCAAAATGCCCATTGCATATCAGTATCAATATTCATTTTGATAACACCATAGCTTATGGCCTCTTTGATCTCACTTGGCTCAGAACCTGAACCTCCATGAAAAACAAAGAATACTGGCTCTTCATTTAAGCCATGCTTTTCTTTAATATACTCTTGAGAATTCTTTAGAATAACTGGAGTAAGTTTTACATTACCTGGCTTATAAACACCGTGAACATTTCCAAAAGATGCTGCAATTGAAAAATATGGAGAAATCGCATTTAGTTTCTCGTAGGCATAATTAACTTCTTCAGGCTGAGTATAAAGTTTTGAGTTATCGATATCAGTATTATCAACACCATCTTCTTCTCCACCTGTTACACCTAATTCAATTTCAATATGGGTTCCAATTTTTTTAAAACGCTCTAGGTACTTTGCAGAGATTTCGATATTTTCTTCAAGGCTTTCCTCAGAAAGATCTAGCATATGAGAAGAGAATAAAGGTGTTTGATTTTTTTCATAGAACTCTTCACCTGCTTTAATCATTCCATCAATCCATGGAAGTAATTTTTTAGCAGCGTGATCAGTATGAAGAATAACAGGAATATCGTAATACTTAGCTAAGGTATGAACATGATTTGCAGCACTCACAGCCCCCATTATGGCAGCTTGTTCATTATCATTTTTTAACCCCTTTCCTGCATAGAAAGAAGCTCCACCATTTGATAATTGAACAATCACAGGAGAGTTTAAATCCTTGGCAGTTTCCATCACGGCATTTATTGAATTAGTTCCAACAACATTGACTGCAGGTAGTGCATACTTATTTGCTTGCGCATCTTTATAAACCGCAAGAACCTCTTCTCCAAATAAAACACCTGATCTAAACTTACCCATATATTCTCCTTCATTTTTAGACATAAGAATATAAAGGTTGGACTTAACAGTCAATTAGCTGTCAAAAGTACTAGAGCTTAGAGGAAGTAGTATCTTATGCGGTGCTCTTTAAAGGATAGGTAAAAAATAAGTCAAATTCTTGCGGGAAATATAATTGATACTCATCTGAGATTTTGATCTTTATTTTTTCACTAAAAAGCTTAATTCCCTTTGTTATTTTACTCAAAGCATTAGATAAAAATTTATAAAAATTAAGGTCTTTCCACTTCACAGTCATTTTTAAATCAATAAAGGCACCCAGATAAAAAAGGTCATCATCTTGATGGGTTTTCTCTAAAATATCTCTGCCCAAGTTTAATAGTTTTTGCAAAAGAATACTATGGGAGATGATCTCACTTGGCTTAAAGCCAATGCTATATAAATAAACCACCCCATCAACCAGCTCCTGGGTATAGGCATCCACACTTTCAGCTAGATCAGCATTCATACAAATGCGATCAATACTCTTTTTTAAAAGAGAGGCACGTCTATCCACAATAAAGCTAGAGCGCTCTTTTGGTCCGTGACTATCTTTCCATAGATTGAGATAAGTTTTTAATTGAGGGGATTTTCTTTTCATAGGAAGGGCTCCTTAACATAATTCTATCAATTATTAGAATTTCTGTAAAAAGCACCTTTTTTGGCCTAATTTTATTCCTAACTGGCAAGTTTCATTTGCTGTTTAGGAAGGTAAATAACGAATTTTGTGTTCGAAGCTGTATGATCGATCCTGATTTCACCACCATGGAGCTTTATGATTTTCACTGCCAAACTAAGACCTAAACCAGTTCCCTCGCCCACACTCTTAGTGGTAAAAAATGGCATAAATATATTATCTGCAATATCTTTAGGTATCCCTTTTCCAGAGTCTTCAATCACAAATTCATAACCATGACTATGATCAGAAACTGTAAATCGAATCCACTTATTTTCAAGCTCTTTAATTGCATCGACTGCATTATTAAGCATAATAATGAGTACTTGTCCGATCTGTACACCTTGGCAGTCTAAATAAAAATCTTCAGTGTTCTCCGGAAAGTGAATATCAATATTTTTACCCTTACATTTTGGCTCAACTAAAATTTTAACTTCATCCACTAATTCTAAAAGACTCTTATTTTCAAATGGATCACTATGTCCATCACGGGAAAGAGTTTTAATTGATTTAACAATCTTAGAGATTAAAGTAATTTGCTTATCGACTTTTTGATTAAACTCATCAAGAAACTCATCACTTAACTCTCCCTTAGACTTTAACCTTTTAAGCTTATAATTAATGGCACTAATAACTGCCAATGGATTATTAATTTCATGAGCGATACCAGCAGAGACTTCACCAAAAGAAGCTAGCCTAGCAGAAGTTTGTGCTCTTTCTCTTTCTATATTTATTAAATCCTCAGCTTCAATAATTTTAGTTACATCAAAAGTTACAATCAAAACACCATCACCGTATTTCACCATGGATAAAATATTATGAAATGTTTTACCTTGAAAAACATATGTTAGCTTATCCTGAGTCTCTCTTTTATTAGACTTAATAAATTGAGTAACCATGAACTTTAAACGGCTTTGATCATTTTCTGTTAACTCTCCAATTTTGGTTCCAAGAAAGTACTCTTCAGACTTACCAAAGAATTCACACATATTCTTATTCACACCAATATACTCTAAGTCAGCATTTACCCAAGAAACAAAACCAGGAATAGAATCAATAAGAGACCTATTATAATTAGTCATCTTTTTCATTTCATTCACATAACCACGGCGATACTTCTCAATAAGTAAGTAGACAAAGAAGTTATAAAAGCCAAAGAAAACTAAAGAGAACATATAAGTTGGAGCAAATGACTTGTCTGCACTAATAATCATTTCATTATAATTAAACGCAAAATTAGCACCAATATAGCCTGCATAAATAACCGTATTAAAGGCGGTTGCTTTAATATTGGTAAAGAAGTAATTAGAGGCAATAAGAGCAAAACCCCAAAAATAAATAGTATTATAAAGAAAACCACCTTTATGAATAAAGTATGTGGCAATAATTACTTCAGTAAACGAAAAGACAAATGGAATAAACTTCCTTATCTCTTTATTAAAAATATTAAAGAAAACTACAGATGCAAAAGCATTAAAAAAATAGATTAAAGTTAAATCACCAACATAATAATTATACTGGTTCTTAGTTATAAAATTTGTGAAATAAAAAAAACCACATAACCCAACCAGTGCTTTCGTTGTTTGCACTAAGAGATATGATTTTTGTAATGTTCCGAGGCTATCCCCTAGCTTGAGGTATTTCATAGGGTACTTATCGGTTAAATTACCAAAAGCATGAACATTATTATGCTAAATATTACCCTCTTAAGTCTAAGAATTTCAAGGTTTTACCAGTTCTTTTTGAAGTAGCGAATTTTTCATTTTTTATTAAAACTTTTTTAATAAACTCATCATAACTTGTTATAGTTTGGTTCAAATCATGAGACTTTAAATAGAATAAATTTAACTGCTCTTGAGTTATATCATCTTTTGAATTTATGACTAGAACTTCTTGGTGATTGATCACTTTGAGAGTGACTTGAACCTCACCAAAACACTCTTGCATTAAACTTAAACTTAAACGAGCACCCCATATATTTATTTGACTATCAACTCGACCAAGTAATTTAAAGCCAGAATCTATTTGAATAACTCGATCGCCTGTATGAATAAAATCATCCCTATCAAAAGGTCTTACTAATAACTCCTGATTTTCAATAGCATATTCAATATGATCAAAGAGAATAAATTCATCTCTCTTATGTGCTTTTGTTTGAAATCCAATAAGACCGATGTCGACACTGGCATAACCAGCAGATACTATATTTGGCTTTCCAAAGACTTTATTAAATAGAGATTCATGGTGATCTAATAACTTCTCTCCAGCAAAGAAAATATTCTCAATTTGATAGTTTAGGCCTTGATTTTTTAGGTAGCCAGCAAGCTCATATAAAACACTTGGAATACTAAAAATAGTATTTGGTCTTAAGCGATCAAAGAAATAGCGTAATGATTCTTTATCTAATTGAGCTCCTAGTGGTAATTGCTTACACCCAGTATATTCAATAGCTTTTTGAATCACATTAAATGATGACCAAAGACCTCCGGCCATAAACATATTTGCAACCAGTGCATTCTCTTTATTCAAATACTGCATATAGTTTTGTGCCAATTTAAATGCTATATGATTAAATTCTCCATAGGAGTAATTTTTAATCTTAGGCTCGCCAGTAGTTCCACCGGAAGCATATTGATAACCAATATGAGTCCTATTAATTTCTTTTACTGATTGATCCATAATGACTTTAGTTAATTCTTTAAGTGGATACTCTCCTTCATGAGGCATACCATTTTCTGAACTTGTAATATGACCAAGGTCGGTAAAGCGAGTAACACCCATTAAGCTTAATGTGTTAATAAGCTCTTCTCTTTTGTCCGCCATAAGATTTGTACTTACACTTTGTAGGTATGGCCTAAACTCACTTAAAATAGAAGTAAGCTCACTAAGTGATTCAATATGTATTAGTTTAAGAGTGTGATTAAGTGCCGTTGTATTAAAAGACTTATTATGATCTAGATATAATAAGTGTGAATTTTCTTTATAAAAAATATCTATACCAGATTGAAAAGATTGATATCTTGCAAATTCAAGCTCTTTTAATATCTCCACCTGTTCATTCTTGTCTGCCTGGTGAGAAATATTTAAACTCTCAAGCTTTTGATGCAACTCTTGCAATATTTCGCCAATACAGTCACTTGGGCCCTCAACAAAAAGCACTTGGGTATTGGAACATGCTTTTTGATTCCAACGAGTGAAATCTTTAATAAGGCCTATATAGTCTATTTCATTTTCTTTACTTATTACTGAGAAAGAAATCCGTGGCCCATGGGATATAATTTTTTTATGGGGATAACGTGAATTATACTGAAAAATTACATCATCAGCCCCCCAAAGAACAATTAAATCAGCTAAATCCACTAACCTGTCCTCTATGGACTGAGTTCCACCTTTAAACTTAATAAGAGCAAATAAATCTAATAAAAAGCTATCTTTAAAAAGTGAATTAATAATTGAAGTAATTTCTTTATTACCCTCACTAATTTTAATGAAACAAGCATTCTTAGTAAGAAGGTTATTAATTATATTATCTATAACTCCTAATAAGACATTCGATGCAGAAATATTAAGTACAATTCCATAAGGTACAGACTTTGTTCTAAAATTTCCTTTTTCAGATCTCTCAAGTGTATCAAGAGCATAAACTGAACCTAAATCTGAATTAAGTTTATGACTGAGATTTTTAAAATCAAAAAGTGATTGTAAGACTTGCATATCTTCAGCTGAAAAATAATTTTCCAATGAAGATTTAGCATTTTGAAAACAACGACTTAATTCTTCAACTATACTTAATGATGATTTTGAGAGTACATTTCTTTGACTAGCTCTTAAACTTGTAGCGATTGTATCAATATTTTCAAAAGAAATTTCTTGAGACTTATAAAAAATCATTTCATTAACCTATTTGCACTTAGAGCACAACCTTTGTGTTTTTTCACCCCAGCTCTGCCTATAATTTCTAGATATTCATGACCTTGATCGCTAATGACCTTTCCCCAATCTGTAGAAAGAACACTCATAGCAGGATAAGAAAAATTATAAGTACAGATAAACTGTATAAGACCAACTTCCCCTGGAGGTAAGACTTTTAAGCTATAAGGGTCACGAATTAAAATACGAGAATAATTTGGTATTCTAAAGCGACTAGTCTCATCTTCTAGATAAGCTATGCCATGCTCCACCATACCAAATAAGTCTCTTTGATTATTTTTTATAATACCTAAACGCTTTGAAATAAAATCTTTAAATTCAGCACGATCAATCTTCTCATTTTCAGCACCTTTCCAGCCACCACCGGTCAATAGCCATGAATCACTTGGTAATGTTAAATTTAAATCGTATTCGTTTATAAGAAAATACAAGTGTGCAGGAAAACCTAAGATCCTAAGAGGGAGCTCTGAATTAGCAAATTCTTTAAGTTTTGCGACTGTTTGTTCTTTATCAAAAACAAAGTCATTCTTTTCTTTTGACCATTGAAAGGTATAAAAAACTTCATTTTTCGGTGTAAAGCTCGTAAGTAGCTCATCTGTAAAAGCTGTTCCTAAATCTTTTGCTATGTATGGATCATAAGTAAAACAAAGATAATTACACTCTGCTTGAGACACAACACCAAGCTCATTATAGATATTGAATGCACTTGTCTTAACTCTCTTTAGGCTATCAGCATCTAAGTAATTCTGTGATTTTTGCCCTCCGGTACCAGAGCTGGTCAAATGCAATTCATAAGGTGCATAGTTCTTATTATAAAAATTCACTCTCTTAAAGAGCTCTACATTTATATATGGAAAATGCTCAATATCTTTTAAGCTAGCGTTATTAAGATCAAAACTAGACTGATCCATAACAAAACGAAAGTAATCACTACATTCATAATGTTTTTTTGCACACTCAATTAAACTATCAAAAAAGAGAGTGTCATTTTTTATAAATGCCTGAGAATCTATTAAGTTATTAGTTTTCATATTTATTAAGATAAATTTCTTCCCATAGGCGTGTATATTCTTTTAGATAGAGTTTATTTAACCCTTTGGGTTTAATATTACTAAAATCTAGAATTTCAAAAGACTTACTAAAGACAACATAATCATAACGCTTATCACCTTCAAGTTGAAAAGCCGGGAAATAACCACTTGGAATAAACTTGGCCCTTAAAAACTTCTCGATAATATTCAAACGATTTGCTCTAACTAATATTTCGATATACCTAACCCCTTTATCCCTTAAGATAGCAGAGGCCTTAATTAATAAAGAAGCTAGATCAACTTCTCTATCAATTTTTATACCTGTGATAACAGAGTATTTATCAATTTTATTAATATAGCAGAAAATCTCATTTGTTTGATCATCATTTGTGATTAAATGTGTAGGAATATGAAATGGAAAGAAAGCAAAATCAATTTCATTATTTTCGATAAGAATAGTTTTACGTCGATAGACAAAATTAGGAGCATCTATAATTTCAAGTTCTTTTGCAGGATTATCATAAACTTTCTTATCAAAGTCTGTTGTACACTCCATTTCAGGTAAATCTAATTCCTTTTGTACTAATTCATAAAGACCTTTAATTTTTGGATGTTGATTAAAGTCAACATACCTTTTCTTTAAAGCGGACTCATCAATCAAGGCGGCCAAGGCATGTGTTTCATTTTCATCAGTCTTATGGACATTGGGAAAAATACCTAGTTTTTTAAAGCCCATTTTCTCTGTAAGTGTCTGAGCTGATTCATTACGGGTGCGAGTAATCACATAGGTTAATTCTAAACCTGCAGTATTTTCTTTTAAATAATTAATTCCAAAATTTAAAAGTTTTTGAGTAAAATTATGTCCTCGATAATTACTGGCAACAACAGCGGCTCCACCTTTTGCAATTAGGTTTTTATCGTCATAATCTATTTTCACACAAGCAACTGCCATTTGATCAATATGTCCTACAAAGATATATGACTTTTCAATGGCACGTTTTAAAAGAGTAATGTCTGTAAAGGTTGGGTCTGGATAATGACCATCATAAGCATCTATATACAGCTCTAAAATATTTGATAAATCATGAATATTAGCACGATCGATTTTTAGCGATTCCATAGCAATTAGATAGCAAAAAAAGCATATATAGAGTATGATGAAACCATAGAACAAGGTAATAATTACATACTTATGGTTTCACTTATCCTCGCTTTTGCAACATTTATCACTTCTATTATCTCTGCCATCATTGGAATGGGTGGAGGAATCTTATTATTATCGGTTATGACCTTCTTTATGCCCATGTCTATGATTATTCCAATTCATGGATTGGTTCAATTAATAAGCAATTCATCTAGGCTAATTATTTTAAGAAAGAATATTAAATTACAATTCACTGCTTATTTTCTAATAGGCCTTCCTTTTGGAGTGGCCTTAGCAACTTATATTTTAAAGAATTACTTTACGGACAAACATGCTTTAATAGTTGTTATAAGCTTGATCATTTATTCGATTTTTAAACCTAAGAAAATGCCCCACTTAAAACTAGAAAGATTTGGATGGACTGGCCTTGGATTTTGTGTAGGAATTCTCGCCATAATTGCAGGTGCTGTGGGACCAATGATTGCCCCCTTTTTCATTCGTGACGATCTTAAAAAAGAAGAAATAGTTGCCACAAAAGCTAGTCTACAAATGTTTGCCCACTTTATGAAGATACCTGCCTTCTTTTACCTAGACTTTGATTATCAAGCACACCTAGACTTAATCATTCTGCTTGGTGTGATTGCAATCATTGGAACCAAAGTTGGAACTCTCATTCTACCTAAAGTTGATAATCAGCTCTTTAGAAAGTTATTTAAATTTGTATTAGGATTAAGTGGAGTAAAAATAATATTTGAAATTTTTGAATAAAAAAAAA
>CEUD01125548.1_pt1 | contig 19514 bp, 17 predicted proteins | sample 356481 | NCBI WGS metagenome assembly CEUD01 (sample SAMEA2623314, study PRJEB7988) | marine metagenome | isolation source: saline water (ENVO:00002010), including | reverse complement strand
ATGCTTTCGTTGCAAGAGCCAGGCGGCCGTCAGGCCTGCCACGCCACAGCCGACGATTGCGATTCGTTGCTTGGGAGTAGTGGTTGTCGTTGCCATTTAGTTGGATCTCTTGAAATGATAGTGCATCACTTAATAGACGATGTTCGGCGAGTTGAATAGCTATGTTCATAGAGCTGGGTGAAAAAAAAAGGATCGCAACGCCAGTCTAGAACTTACTGTAAACGGATTTTTTTGTAAGCTTTGTCGCCTGACTGCGGTTATTTAATGTGAAAATTAAACCATTAACCGTTTGCTGGCTCGCCGGCATTTGTCTCTCAAGCCTATTTACAGGTTGTAGCTCATCAAATACTATGCATACGCAAACCATACCCGACGCTGCCTATCGTGACGCACTCGCATGGACGGATCCATCTAAGTTTGAACTTCCTGCGGAGGGGAGCCCCCAAGAATCGCAGATGCTCGATCGGGTCGAAGCGCTATTCGCCGATTACAGTCGAGCGGGGCTGGCCGCGAACGTTGAGAAAGTCTATGCCGACAAAGTTTATTTTCGAGATGCTTTTCGGCGCTTGGGCTCGGCCTCCGAAATTCGTGAGTATATGATCGAAGGCTTGGCCCCTTTGGAAGGATCAGAATTTGTCTTTCATAAAATCGTACGTAGCGGCGGCGATTTTTATATCGATTGGACGATGCGGCTGGATTTCAAAAAGACCCCCACCGGCACATGGGAAGAGTCCATAGGAATGACTCGTATGCGCTTTAACAGTGAGGGGCAGGTGATCTTTCACCAAGATTATTGGGACCCCACTGATATTGTCTATAAACGCATCCCCGTGGCTAAACAGTTGATTGGTTACGTGAAGGGGAAAATGTAGATCTAGAGACCTTCACAACAAAAAAGCCGCGACTCCTGTGAGGAATCGCGGCTTTGTTCTAAATAAACGGAGTTGCCTTATTTGGCGCTGAGCTTTTCGAGGATATCGTAGCTACGCTGCACCATTTGGCTCGGGTCCTCTAATAGGCCGGCCGACATGCGGGCGTTGTCGAGTAGCTGTTGACAGATCAGGCCTGCTAGTTCGCCGTCGTTGGCGTGTAGACCCGCCAGATTTTTAACCAGTGAGTGGCGTGGGTTGATCTGAAGCTTGACGGGAGGTTCGCCGCCCATACCGGGCATTTCGGGGCCGCCTGCTTTTTGCTGCATGGCCTTCATCATCTTGCGCATTTGAGCGGTCATGCCCTTGTCGGCATTGACGATCATAGCAGGGCTGCCGACGAGGCGGTCGCTGGCGGAAACTTCGCTGACTTCTTCGCCCAGTTTTTCCTTAATGAAGCTGCAAAGGGCTTCGGAAGCGTCGGCGGCGAGGGCTTCGGCCTTGTCGCTTTCGGTCTCTGGCGAAATGGCGTCGAGGTCGATGTCGTCGTTGTCGGCAGAGACAAAGTTCTTCTCTTCGAATGCGCGAGCGTGGCTCATGACAAACTCATCGATTGGCTCGTAAAGGTAGAGCACCTCGATGTTACGCGCCTTGAAGGCCTCGATGTAAGGGCCGCTTTCAATCGCTTCGCGGCTAGGGCCGAAGAGGTAGTAAATTTCCTTTTGGCCTTCTGGTGCGCGCGAGAGATAGTCGGCTAGGCTAGTGGTGCTACCGGCTTTGGTGTAAGAAGACTCGTAGCGCAGCAGCTTGAGCAACTGATCGCGGTGTGTGAAGTCGGTGGTGACACCTTCCTTGAGGAATAGGCCGAAGTTGCTCCAGAAGTCGTTGTAAACTTCGGGCTCTTTCTTGGCTTTTTCTTCCAGAGTCTTGAGGAAGCGCTTAGTGATGACCTTGTTCAGCTTTTGAATCAGGCTGCTGTCTTGCATGGACTCACGAGAGATGTTGAGCGGCAAGTCAGCGCTGTCGACCACACCACGCACGAAGCGCAGCCAGTCGGGCAGCAAGTTCTTGGGCTCGCTGTCGATTAGCACCTTACGGCAGTAGAGGCCGACGCCGGGCTCCATGCGGCCAAAGCCGAAGCCTTCCATGTTTTCAGTGGGGGCGTAGAGTAGGGCGTTGATTTCCAGCGGCGCGTCTGCGTTGAAGTGTAGCCAGAAGCGAGGCTCGTCGAAAGCCTTGGCTTGGAATTTGTAGAATTCTTTGTATTCTTCTTCGGTCACGTCGCTTTTGCTCTTAAGCCAGATTGCGCCGATGGTGTTAAGCTTTTCGCCGTCGACCTTGACCGGGAACTGTACGAAAGCGGAATACTTTTTAATGATCTCCTCGATACGATCCTTCTTGGCAAAGTCCTTATATTCGTCCTTGAGGGAGATGACGATGCGGGTGCCGCGGCGTTCGCCTTCGACCTCTTCGATTTCGTAGGCGCCAGAGCCATCGCTGGACCAGCAGTAGCACTCGCCTTCTTTTTTCCAGCTGCGGGTGTATACTTTGACCGAATCGGCCACCATGAAGACGGAGTAGAAGCCGACACCGAACTGACCGATCAGATTGTCGTTGCGCTCGCCGCTTTCCTTCAGCGCGTTGAGAAAAGCCTTGGACCCTGAGTGGGCGATGGTGCCCAGGTTTTCGATCAACTCATCGCGAGTCATGCCGATGCCGAAGTCGCGGATGGTGATTTCACCGGCTTCTTCGTCGGAGGATACTTGGATCTCGAGGTCGAGATCAGCGTCAAAAATGTCGGCATCTTTCTCGGCGACTTGATTGTGACGCAGCTTTTCGGTGGCGTCCGATGCATTGGAGACGAGCTCACGGACGAAGATCTCTTTGTCCGTGTAGAGCGAGTGGACGACGATATCGAGGACTTGCTTGACCTCGGCTTGGAATTCGTGGCGTTCAGGTGCTTTTGTTGTCATAATTGGTTGTTTTGGGTTTAAAACATGAATTCTGAGAAAGCATTACCGCAGATAGAGGCAAGGGTTTCTCAAAAGGCGCAGAAGCGTAGGGCTGTTGTTTAAAAAATCAAGTGTTCTGAATCGAACTTGTGTTGTGAGTTAGCGATCGTGTGCTATTGTTCCCCCATGAATAAATATATCCATGCTGGCTTTGTTTCTGCGCTACTATTAGGGGCGAGTTTTCAATTTTCTGGTTGTGTCGCGATTGTGGCCGGTGGGGCTGCTGCGGGAGGCACTGCTTATGCGCTGGGCGATTTGACTGTCGCGGTCGACGCAAGCTCTGAGCAGCTCGAACAGGCGATCCGAAATGGAGCACGCGATCTAGGGCTTCAGTTTATTAATGGCTCTGGCGATCAAACTGCAGGTAAATATCTGTTCCGTAACGCGAGCGATCAGAAGATCACAGTGAGCTACCGAACAAAATCACCTGTTTATTATGAGATGAGTATTCGCGTCGGCACCTTTGGTGATGAGGCGATTGCTTCTAGTTTGAGTCAATCGATTCAGAAGTATCTATAGTTTGTTGTTTCCGCTGGATCAGCGGCAGTTTAACGAAACTGCCGCTGATCTACTTGGAAATGATAGTCTGCGCTCGCCAGGTGGGCGCAGAGTTGCTTCTGGTCAATGTCGTGTGTGCGACACAGGTCGTCTAAGGAGTCCGAATGGTTGCGGAGCTCCGTATTGACGAGACCTACTAAAAGGTGAGGGTCGATTCGTTGGAACTGACTCCAATCCATTTTTAGCTTATTCGGAGATTTCTTGCGCCGATTCTTCGGGCAGACCGTGGAAGACCAGCTCGTTGGCAAAGGCGGCACCGCTAGTGTAGGCCGCGAAGCGAGCTAGGTAGTCTTCTGCTTGCACGAGGTCTTCGTCGTGGCTAGCGATTTCGGGCACGGTCTTCTCTTTGACATAGACAAAGATGCCGCTGCCGCCAGTGGTGAGCATCGGAGAGACTTCGCCCGCCTGCATGCCTTGTGCGGTTTGCAGGGCGCTACGGTTGAGTTCGCTAGGTGCTTCTTGTGCACTGAAACTTTCGAAATCCTGTGCCTGGAGGCCGAGGGCTTCGGCGGCTGCGACGAAGGCGCTGCCTTCGCTGATCTTGGCTTCAAGCTCGGCTTGCAGGCTTTCACCCTTCTCGTTGAAGAGGCGGCGTTTTTCTTCGGCTTTGTAGTCGGCTGTTACTTCGGCCTGCACGGCTTCGAAAGCGGGGATCTCCGGGGCGATGCGGCCTTCGTAGATCAATACGGCAAAGCCGCCCTCGATGGCATAGGCGTCGGAGTAGTAGCGGTTGCCGCCTAGCTGGAATGCGGACTCCAGAAGCTCGGGTGAGAGTGCGCGTTGGCGGGCACCTGCCAGTGTGTAGGGCTCAATGGGAGTCAAGCTGACTTGGGATTTGTTGAGCAGTTCATTGAATGCTGCGGAGTCGCGTTTGATCTCATCGCGGTAGAGGCTGTAAGCGAATGCTTGTGCCGCTTGGTTGGCGATGCGCGCTTCCTGTTCTTGCAGGTAGCTCTGGGCGACTGCTTCGCGCACGTCCGCGAAGGTGACTGGAGTTTCGTCGGCGCCTTCTTCGGATGCTGGATTGTTGGCCTCAAAGTCGGCGACGAATTGTGAGCGATTGGCGATGAAATGTTCACGCAGCTCGGCTTCGGTGGCTTCAGGCACTTGGGCTGCATATTGAGAATTCTTAAAAAATACGTAGCTTGCTTGGATGCGCTCGGGGATTTGGTAGCGAAGTTTGTTGGCTTCGTAGTATTCGAGTAGGGCGGCTTCGTCGGCTGCGATTTCAGGCGTGAAGCTGGCGTAGTCGATTTGTGCAGTCGAGAGAGTGAACTCAGTGCGGTTGCGTTGTGTCTGTGCCAAGGCTTCAGAGGGGAGCAAGTAGCCCGGGCCGGCCAGCACGGAACCGATTTGATTGATCCGGTAGTCCTCTTCCAGCACTAGTAGAACGAGTCCTTTTTGTGCACGTGGGTTGGACTCCATACTGTCTACGAAGCTAGTGTAGACGTCTGCGCTAAATTTGCCATCGGGGCCACGAAATGCATTCTTGGTGGTGATGTAGTCGGCCAGTGTTTCCTGGCTGGGAGCCGGGACGCCAATTTCATCCGCGAGGTGCAGGAGTGCGATGCGGCTGGTCAGTTGAGTCTGAAATTGCTCGTCGCTGCGGATCTGTTGGCCGTTGAGGTAGGCGCTGAGCTGCACTTTTTCAATGACGATTTCGCGTTCGCGGGGCGCATTTAAGTCAATCCCGTAGAACAGGTTCTCCTTGTAGCCACTGCGATCAGTCGTGCAACCCGGCGTATTGCCGATGGTGAAGACGAATGCGACGATAATAATAGCCAGCAGGGACAGGAATATCCAGCGTCCGTGACGGATGAGGTGGTGTTGAATCCAAGAGATCATGAGATACGAAAAAACGCCTGAGGTTAGGTGCCCAGTCTACTCTGTCAACCAATTGGTTGCTAACTTTAGCTAGCAGGTTCTTGCAGGCGGATGAGCTCTGCCAAGGTCATGTTGGATTTGGGGCAATGCTTGAGGGCGAGCACTTCGTCTATGTAGATGCGAATGGCAGGAGTGTTTGTGGCTGCGATGTCAGAGCCTTCGTCGTTACCGAAGGTTTCAATACTCTGTTTGAAGTCGGCCAAGGTAATATTTTCGGCTGGCCGGCCAGGCTGATAAGCATGGTCGCGTTCTTCTTCCGCGTTGCTATCCTCAATGCGGCTTAGGAAACCAATGGCGCATAGACGGTTGATACTGGTATTTAGAATATGGCTAGGAATGTGTAGTTTTTTGAGTAGTTCACTGGTCTTGACGGGGGGGCGGCCCGCCTGAAAACGCTGCATGACGATCAGCAGCACAGTGAGTGAAATCAGCTCGCGTGCGCGCTCGCTAGTGTTTTGCCAGGCATTTTCATTGGTCAGAAAATCGGCGTTTTGCACTGCGTAAGTGACTTGTCCCCCGAGCAGGATTAAGAGCCAGAATACGTAGAGGCCCAGCATGAGCACAACTATGATGCCTACGGAGCCGTAGAGGCTATTGTTGCTGACGACCTGCTGCACGTAGAGGAAGGAGAGCATCTTGTAGATCTGTAACAGCGCCACTACGAGCAAGGAACCCAGTAGGGCGGGCCTCCACTGAACCTGTGTGTTGGGGATGAAGCGCAGGAAGGCAGCCAGCAGTAAGGTGATCATTATCAGCGTGATCAGTGGCAGAAAAAACGTAATCACAGCAGTGATGGTCGTTCCAAAGGGGAGATTTTCTGCAAAGCGCAAGAAAACCGTCAATACTTGTAGCGAAATCGAGGCGGAGCCGATGAGGGCACCTAGACTGATAAATGTCCAATACGTGACGATGCGTTCTGTGAAATTGCGGCCTTTTTCCACGCCCCAAAGCGTGTTAAAGGAGCTTTCGATGGAGGTGAGCACGCGCAAGCAGATAAATAGTAGCAGCACGGTGCCAATCACGCCGACGGTGCCCGATTTCGCGACGGAACTGAAGTGACTGATCAGCTCGAGTAGCTCCGGGGCGAGTTCTGTTTGGGTCACGCCATTGTTATCTTCGTTGACGGTGACGGATACTTGTGGCGCAGCAAAGGCTATGATTTCTGTGATCTTCTTGACCACGACGCTGTCGGCTGGATCTGAGTGGGGGGCTGCGATGTCGCGGTCGATCAGGAAGCCGGAGATCATGATGCCAAAGGCGATGATGGGGCCGATGCCGATTGAGGAGTAGAAGGTGAGTGCTGCAGATTGCATCGGGAGCTGGTTGCGCTTCAAACCTTGCCCGGTTAAGGTTAGGATGCGCAGCAGGTGATACATCCGTGCGCGCAGGGTGCGGCGGCCGAGGTATTCTAGCTCCCAAATGTCCTTGCGCATGAGTGCTTGAGCACGCGCGGTGTAAGATTTGACTTGTTCGAGCCTATTACGGGCTTTGTCTGCGATCGATTTTTGGTCTTTGCTTTGCAAAACTGATTGTAGATAAATGGCTTAGCTGTTGACTATATTCATTACAATGCTGTCGAAGAACCCATCAAACCGGCCATTCAGTGCCAGATAGGCGAGGTAGGCATTGCCGCCCACTCCAAGTATAAATGCGGGAATCATGGTGTTCAAGCTTTGCGAGATCGTGGCAAGAAAGATGCCGATGCCTGCGGCGGCCGTGAGCCCCATTATGAGCGGGTCGCCTAGCGCCCAGCCCACATACAAGCCGAAGCCTAGTGTTAACATGGCTCGTCCACGTGCGACTTGAAATGCTTCCGTCACAGACAGATATAGGAGTAGCCCCAGGATTAAGTCGAAAATCGCGATTAAAACTGTGGGGTAGTTTAAGATACTGGCGACCCCGTTCTCGCTGAATGCGGCTTGAAATTGAGGAACGAGTGGTAAAAACATGAAAAGCGCAGAAAATACCAGCATCAATCCTAGGCCGGAGGAGGAAATATTGGCTGCAATTTCGAAACTCTTTTTTTTACGTGATAGTTTTCGTTTTTCTGCTGTATCGCCTTCGGCTGCGGCGAGCATCGACTCTACGTCCAATGCGGGTGGAGTGCGCGCGTTCGATGTGTTTTTCTTGGCCTCATCGACTCTCAGAGTGAGTTTTTCTCTTTCTGGGAAAACCTGAGCGGCTAGTTCTTCATTCAGGGCCAACGGCGTCCACTCTTCTTTATTTTCGTCGTAATAAAGCGTGTTGGGGCTGACTTGACCTGCTTCAGCAAGCGTGAGCAGCTTTGAGATGTCGAAGGGTCCACGGGACTCGTCTTGCTCGGGTGTTCTGATGTAGTAGTCGGGCATATTTCGTTTGTGATAATCGACGCTTATGCTTGAGACTAGGCCATTGTCGCTTATTTTCACAAGCGCAAACGAGTTTGCGCTGTTGAGCTTTGATGCTTTTTACAAGCTTATCACTCGACTTTTAGCCTAAGCTAACGTATTGTCGCTTTAATCTAAAATAAGGTAAAAACTTATGTTTGCTGAAGTTTTGGCTGGATAGGTGCTAGGTTGACTGGCTCATTAAGATTTGTGAGAATACTTGTATTAACATCCGTTTATCCGCCCTTGGGCTATAGTGGACACGATGAGCGCTGTCGACAGACCGTGGGAGCTCTGGTGCGCCAAGGGCATCAGATGCAGGTGTTGACGTCAAATTATCGCTTGCCTCCAATGGGGGTGCCAGGAGAAAAGGGTGTTTTTCGAGAGTTTCGTCTGTATCCGAACGCTTTTGAAGACTCGAAGCTTGGAACGTCTTATGCGGCAACCTATGCACACGAAAGAGTGAATGCAGAGGCGCTTGGTTACCGTATGAGCCGTTTTGAGCCTGATGTGGTCTATGTTTGGAATATGCGTGAGCTCTCGAAGTCTTTGCTATTTCGTTTGCAAAAAAAAGGTGTTCGGATCGTCTATGATTTGCATATGGACTGGTTATTGCCGGAGAGCTTTAATCGAGATCCTTGGTATCGCTGGTGGCGAGCTAATCCGAGTTCCCGATCTAAGTTGTATCGCGGTTTTATGCACTGTATTGGTAAGGCCCGACGCGCCTTGGGGATGATGCCTATCGGTGAAGCGCACGAGTTGAACTTGGAGGGGAGTTATGTCGCGAGTTGTTGGCTTCGTGATCAATTAACCGATGCAGGCATGACTCAGGTCGAATCTTTACCGGTTATTTATCCTGGGACTGATGTCAGAATATTGAAGCCTAAAGAACGTTACGTGAGGCGCCGTCGTTTTATGTGGGCTGGACGATTAACAGAGGCCAAAGGCGCGGATATTGCCGTGGCTGCGGTGGGCCTCTTAAAGCAGCGCGGAGTTTATGTGTCGCTCGACCTATTTGCACTGGGCGAGCCCAGTGAGCGCAAGGCCAAGCGCAAGCGAATTGAGACGGCTGGCCTAATCGATCAGGTTACTATGCGTGGGATTCGTCCGGGCGAATTGTTCGAACACTATGAGTTTTACGACGCATTGCTTTATACGAGCCGGTATGGGGAAGCTTTTTCTATGACTGTGCTGGAAGCTATGCTATCGAAGCTTCCATGTCTTGTGGCCAATGTCGGAGGTAACTCGGAAATACTAGAGCACGCGCATGATGCCTTGATGTTTGAGGCTGGTAGCGCTCAAGCTTTAGCAGATCGAATGCTTGAGTTTGTGAATCGTCAAGATATGGGGGCCGAACTTGCTGAGAACTCTATTGAAAGATTGCAAGCGGAGCGCTCGATTGACACATTCTGCGAAAAAATTACTCCTCTTCTCTCTGAGCACTCGTAGCTCGCCTAGCTGGATTCAACAATAAGATGCCCGAAGCACCATACATTAAACACGTAAAATACGACGAGAACAGCCCGATCATTGATCGTGAGCAGCTAGATATGCTTGTTGTCAGCGATGGGAGGGAAGACGATCTTGAGTTGGCAGGCGAGTTGTTTGAACTTTTTGCCAATGAAAGTGCAGCTAAGTTGTATGCGCTACCTGAGGTTTGCTCGCAGGGCGATGCGAATCAATTACGTAACATTGTGCATTTCGTTGCCGGCAGCGCGGGCAATTTGGGGCTTGCTCGTCTCTCCGCCTTTTATCGAGGTATTGAGCAAGCAATCGACGAGCAGCGCCTGACGGATCTATCTGAAGTCGAGGCCCCCATTCGCTACGAGTTCGAGATTGCGCGCGATGCGTTTCGAACGAATTTTAACTTGTAGCCGAGCTCGATTTCAGTCGACCATCAGTCGATGTCGGGCGTCTCTTGCTCGAAGCCATGGATGTGTTCGGTCTCTTCGGGAGTCGTCATGACTTTGAAGATGCACCAAAAGAGTAGGGCGCTGACAGAGCCCACGGAGAGTAGCATAATGATCCAGCCTGCGGTTGTCATAGTCTATTGTTTTTTGTTGAGGTTTTTGTAATCGGGGTTGATGGCGGTGATCAGGGTGAATAGGCCTGCCACCAGCAGAATGAGGCCTACGCTTAAGCGAGCCACCGTGTTGGGTTCAATAAATAGGTCGACGACATAGTTGCTGTAATGTGTTTCGCCAGTGCTGAGATTGATGCCGAAGATATTGGCCGCCATCCAGAGCCCAAAGATGATTAATAGGAGGGCTGGGCTGATATACTTCATCACGAAGCTGAAAAAGCGCGGAATGCGAATAGCCGCCCCTTGCTTTGCAAAGTCGAGGCCTTTGTCCGCGCCGAGCACCCAGCCAAAGATGATGATTTGAAAGGTGGACAGCACAAAGATCAGGAAAGTGCCAATCCAGAAGTCGAGCGTGTCGAGAGCTTTTACATCCTTGCTGAAGTAGACCACAAATCCGCAGCCGATTGCGGTGATTAGGCCCAGCAGCGCCACCGATTGCTTGCGATTGATTTTCATCGCCTCCTCCAGGAAGGCGATGCCAGGCTGTAGCATCGAGAGTGAGCTGGTGACCGCGGCTAAGAACAACAGAAAGAAAAACAAGAAACCAAACATTTCGCCGAAGGCCATGCTGGCAAAGACCATGGGTAACACATTGAAGCCCAGCCCGAAGGTGCCCATGCCGGCGACACCGGCCACGCCCAGGAAGGTCACAGCCGCGGGCAACGTGATCAGGCCCCCCAGCGCGACTTCGCAAAACTCGTTGGCACTGGTGGCGGCCAATCCGCTCAGCACGACATCATCGTTTTTCGACATGTAGCTGGAGTAGGTGATGATCACGCCAAAGCCCACCGAGAGTGAAAAGAAGATTTGCCCGGCCGCCGCCAGCCACAGTTGTGGGTTGAGTAATTGTTGGCGCATTGAAATATGGCGCACGCGCATGGTATCGCTATTGGCAGCAGCGGCGTTCACAGCGGCCAAGCGCTGTTCGTCAACGACCTCGCGGTCGACGACCCAAGTGCCCGTCTCATCCTTCAGCTCAACCACATGTTTGACCGGATTCCACATGAAGCCGAGGCCATTACTCACATTGCGAGCAGGCTGCTCGAGATCGGGGGTGCCCAGTGTCAGCACTCGCAGCAAAATGATGAACGCGATCACCACGAGCGTTGGCATCGCATATTTACAGAACAGCTCGATGCCCCTCGAGATGCCGCGATAGATCAATACGAAGTTTAGAATAAACACCAGTAGCAGATAGAAGCCGACTTGTTGCAGGCCAAAGCCCATGGCGCTCCCGTCCGCGCCGATCCCTATGAAATTGCCCCAGAACTCTCCTGATTGCTCCACACTGGTAAAGTCCATGTTTCCTGTCAGGAAATTGACCGCATAGCCAAGACACCAGGCCTCGATGTAGACGTAATACATATAAATGATGACCGGGATCAACACCCCGATCACCCCGATGTATTTAAAGGCAGGCCTACGTGTGATATAGTTGAAAATGCCGGGACATGAGTTAAAGCCCGCTTGCCCGCCGTGACGCCCCATGATCCATTCAGCCCAGCAGATCGGCAGCCCGATCAGTAGAAAGGATATGAAATAGGCCAGCATAAAGGCACCGCCGCCATATTCTGCAGCTTGCCCGGGGAAGCGCAGGAAGTTGCCTAAGCCCACTGCGCTTCCGGCGACGGCTAAAATAACGCCGAGTCGAGAGTTCCATGATTCTTTGATTCGTTTAACCATCGTAATTAGTATCAAGCATTCGGAGCAGTTCCGGTGCCAGAATAAAATAGCGTACTGACTCGCTTCGTGCCCGTTCCGTGCTTGCTGAAAAAATCCAAGCTATCGGAGTGACTTTACGCGGAGGGGGCTTTTAGATCGGCAGATGTCTTTGATTGATCGCTATGTTTTAAAAGAATGGCTTGTCGGTTTCACGCTCACCATGGGCGTGATTATTGGTATCCTGATTCTACAGAACATGTATGACTCGCTGCCCGATTTGCTCGATACCAACGCCAGCTTTAAGCAGATACTCTTTTATTACAGCCTCGCGCTGCCGACCTATCTGCCGGCGATTTTACCCATTGCCTTGCTGGTCTCGCTGCTTTTCACCCTTGGCACTTTACACCGCAATAATGAGATTATCGCTATGCGCGCATCCGGGGCGAGCCTGCTACGTGTCAGCCGTTCACTCTGGGGCGCTGGCTTGTTGCTCACGATGTTACTGCTGTATTTGACAGCATATGTCATTCCGAAATCGGTGGAGCAGTCGCGCACCTTTTTTGATAATCTTGAGTTTGCCGCCGATGAGGCGGAGCGGGACGCGCGCGAGGTGGGGCTGATTTATAATCTCGGCTTCGATAATCGCAAAGATGGGCGGCTGTGGATTATGAACCGCTTTAGCGAGCGCGCATGGCTCGGCCTAGGAGTCAACGTGCATACTCGCGATCCATCCGGGCAAGAGTTGAGCCGTATCTCTGCCAGCGAGGCCTATTTTGATAATACGCAGGGCAGCTGGGTCTTTATCAATGGGCGCGAGTTACTACTCGACCCCGAAACTGGCGATCCGCTGCGAGCACTTACCTTTAAGGAAAAGAAATTTGAGGACTTCGACGAAGACCCCACCTTGATGCTCGCCTTGCATAAAGAGCCCAAGGAGCTTTCTTTAAACGAGTTGCGGCGTATCATTAATACGGTCACGCCTGAGGAAAATCCTTCGGTACGTGCTTACTTGGTGCAATATTACTCCTTGTTAGCGGCTCCCTTCAGTTGTCTCGTCGTGGTGGGGATCGCAGTGCCCTTTGCTGTGGCAGGCGTCCGTACCAATCCTATGATTGGGGTTTCCAAAGCGATGGGCTTCTTTGTCATTTTTTATCTATTGATCAGTATCGCGTCCATTTTGGGCGAGCGGCAGATCATATCCGCGATGCTGGCTGCCTGGCTGCCCAACCTAGTGATGCTGGCGATGTCGGCACGACTGTTTGCCAAGGCTCGATAATTTCTTTCTTATGGAAAATTTAACAAGTATTCAACTGTCTGCAGCGCTGCCAAATTTGGGGCACCCATGGGTCGCGCTGGATCAATTGACTGGTCCGCTCCCGACTGTAGCCTGCGTGGCCACTTTGCTCGATCCATCAGGCCAAGCGCTCGGTAGCGGGCTTTTCGACCCCAGCGATTCGCTTGCGGCATGGCGTCGTTTCAGTCATGCTGAAGGCGCACACTTCGATGGAGCCTATATCGCGAGCGCGCTCAACGATGCACTGGCGCGCCGTAGCGATGAGCATTGCCAACGTTTGATTGGTTCCGATGCCGATTATTTGCCGGGCTTGGAAGTGGAACTTTATGACGGCGTGCTCTGCCTGCGCTCGACGCATCCCATCGTGGATTCCGAAATGGACGAAATTGTGGAGTCTTTGAAAGAAGCCTGCGAGCCCAAGGAGATCGTACTATTTCAGGCCGACGGCGTCCGCACTCTGAGTGGTCAAAACTTGAAAGCGCGTTGGATCGAGATCGATGGCATCGCCTACCGGATCGACCTGCTGAATGCAGAGAAGCCTCGCTTTTTCCTCGATCAACGCGAGCAACATGCACTGGTCGGAAGCCTCTGCGAAGGTCGCACAGTTCTGGATGCCTACGCTCACAGTGGCGCCTTTGCCTTGCAAGCCGCACGCAATGGAGCCGAACACGTGGTGGCGGTGGATTGCTCCGATGTCTGCATTAAAGCCATCGGAGCTCAGGCGCAGAAAAACAATTGCTTCGTCGAGACCATCGAGGCCGATGTGTCCGCATTCCTAGCGGAGCGCAAACTGGGGGAGCTCGATGCGATCATTCTAGACCCGCCGCATACCGAAGCCTTCGATGCCGCCGCAGTGGAAGCGCTGCACACTCAAGCCTTTAACTGCCTGCCCGAAGGCGGCCTGCTCGCGACTTATTGTCGTTCCACAAAGACCACGGCCGCCGAGTTTGAGGAAACGGTCGCACGCGCTGCGACCGCCGCCGGGCGTGAGGCACGTATCTTTGCCCGCACGGCACAGCCATTCGATTTTCCCGTGTTGCTGAACTTTCCCGAGAGCCGCTACTTGAAAGGTCTCATCCTTCAGGTTGAGTGAGCGGAGAGTCTTCAATAACTTCAGACATAAGCTGATGTGGGAAATTGAGAACTTCCCTGCGCCCGGCGCGACTCAATGCTATGCGTGTGATGGACTGCCCATCTTGGAGACCGATCGCGGTAGCGACGCTGGTGTTTGTCGCATCGTGGTGGCACCGTTCGGCTATATTGATTTTTGCCTCATCTTGACAGTTTTGTTTGGAGCTATCAGGACTTGTTGCATTCATGAGTTTACCCACTGACTATTCCTTTTTTTCTCGTTTTATGATTGCTGTCGTTGCCTGTGCTCTGGGCAGTCATTTGCAAGCTGCGAGTCGGTCCAAAAGCTACCTGGCAGACACTTTACCAGTTCTCAATTCTTATGGATCTCCAGTTGTCGATGAATTCGGCTATCCGGTGCCTAGCATCCCTTTGAATTTCGCCCCGAGCGTGCGCACCACTGCCGATGGCTTTCGATTCCTTTGGCTGGAGAGCTCTGAAATGGCCGAACCTCCAGAAGTAGATACGACTACTGGATTTCCGATTCTCGGAAAATATCATCGCTTAGGAGTGGCCACGCATTTGGGGGCCTGGTCGGTTGAGGAGGTGACGGAGTTTGAAGAGAACCTGGATCAGCCACATTTCGCGGATCGCTTAGATGGCGAGCTGTCGCTCGCCTATTGGCAGGAGAACTGGCTCTTTGTTGACACATTGGAGCAGCCGGCCAACACCAAGCTCACTTTGCCGATCAGGAAAATGTCTGGAGCGGTCGCGATTGACGTCAACGGTGGCGTGCACGTGGCTGTGATTCGCGCGAACTATCAACTGTGGCATTACTATTATGATTACAACTCACTGAGTTCCACCATGATCTCGGAAGGGCCGGTCGCCTCGGTTTCCATTGTGGCGGGAAAGGGGGACCGCAGTCATATCGTCTATTCCACTTTTTCGGAGGATGTGAATTTCAATCAGCAGTTGGATGCGGGCGAGGATTTGAACAATAACACGGTTTTAGACGAGACGGCGACTCAGTTGATCTATCAAGGGATGGATGCGAGCAGTCTCGATTCTAGTGAAGCTATCATTGAGGATACCATCATTCAAATATCTCAGCTCGATTTATATAATACCAACGGCTCCGGTCTTCGGCTTGCTTACGCCGATCCTGTGCAGAACTCGGTGCGCTTTGCAAGCAAGGCCAATGTTGCGGGAGCGGTTTGGCAGTTCCAGACCGTATCGTCTCAGGCTAGTAACTTTGCCTCTGTGGCCTTGGCGCACAACGATGCATCCAGCGCGAGTGGGCTTGACTATGCCGTTTCTTACATTTCGGGCAACGGGAATCAATTGTTTGTCAGTGAATCTGCGTCCGGTGTCTGGACTGAGTCCTTAATTGCCGAGGACAATTCGGGTGCTTATTTCCGTTCCACAGACTTGGGCTTTGCTACGGATGGGCAGCCTGTTGTGCTGGCATCTGAAAAAGCCCCGAGCTTGTTTTTGGCGGCGTATTCGAAGAGCTCCTTGCCTAGTTTGCTGGCCACAGAGGTCGCCAGCTCGATTGAGATTCGCTCGGCATTTGTCTTAGAGTGGGCCGCGCCAGCCGAGAACGTGCTTTCACAGCGGCTTCAGAGCAGCTCTGATTTATCCGATCCTAATTCGTGGACCAATCTGGATCTTTCGAATGCCATTTTTGATGACAACAGCGATAGCTACAAACTGTTCGTCGAACCTGCAGGTGATTCATTGTTTTATCGCGTCTTGTCGGTTACGGAATAGCGGTCGAGTTTTTTAATTAACCAGGCTATAAGAAAATGGTCCGGCTACAATTACACTGACTGCGGCACTAAATTCGTCAGGCGGTGAAGGTGAATCATCGTGGCCAGATGGCGCACCCAGCTAGTCAGGCTGGACAGGTATTGAGGAAGGCGAGGGCGGGTCTGACACTGTCGAATTCCCCATTGATACTATTTCGATCCAGTTGCGGTAGGCGGGCACCTTTTCAGTGGCTTGTTGTGCCACCTCATTCGCCAGTTGTAAATTTCCTAAGTGGGGTCGGTCTATGACGGGGGCATTCATTTAAACGGCAAAGTAATAGCGAACGAGGTGGAAGAAGAGGGGGGCTGAAAAGCAGATGGAATCGATGCGGTCTAAAATGCCACCGTGGCCTTCGATCAAATTGCCAAAGTCTTTGATGTTTCGATCGCGCTTAATGCCGGACATCACTAGCCCGCCAAAGAAGCCCATCAGGCAAATCAGCAAGGCGAGCACGGTGGCCTGCCAGAAATTGAAGGGCGTGATCCAGCACAGCGCGCCGCCGAGTAGTGAGGCGCTCAATACGCCCCCAAAAAATCCTTCCACAGTCTTGTTGGAATGAAAAAGGCCCAGAATAGTGCACGGTGGTCGCCCCGGCGGGTGGGGGTGAGTGTGATAAACTCGCGCAAGGCCAGGAACGAAATATCCCAACGATCCGCCCAACACCCGAACATAGGCCGCGCAAGCTGCCAGTAGTGATGCCAGCCAGCCCAATGTAATACTTGTTGGCGTGCCGAGTGCATAGCCCGCTGCGACTAGGAAGATGCTGTCTTCGATCCGGTCGGGCACCTCCTTGAACAGGTCGCCGAGTGCGCTTTTTTGTTAAATTCCAAAGCCACCAAGCCATCGAGCGTGTCTTCAAAGGTCTTCGGTTAGATGTCGTCATCACGCATGATATATGAATACTTTGAAGTTCATTGGCTATGCTTAATTTTTGCGTGCACGCTCTAATCGGAGCCTGCTTTGGGGATGTTGTAGTGTTTTAAAATACGTTGCGTGGCAGCCTCCATGGTGGCTGCGTCGAGGACCATGTGTTTGAGCCCTTGGTCGGGCATGAATTCGATGCGGTGAAACTCGTCTTGGGGCTGGGCAAGTGCCTTGCTAATGTCTGCGAGTGTGTGGATCGTTTGGCCATTGATACGGTCGACGATGAGCTGGCGGATACTTTCATAGCCGTGGTTGTAATCGTCGGGAATGACGGAAGATAAGATGACTAGGCCGTGGCGCTCGGGGAGCTCTGCCTGATAGCTGTAGTAATCGAGTAGCAGTGGCTTGTTTTTGCCATAGGTTCTGAGGTAGGGGCCGGTGATCGGCTGGAAGAGCAGGCCGCCCGCGATTAAATACTCGGGGGCTTGGTCGTAGAGATGCTGGGGTACGAGGTCTTTCTCAAATGCCGCACGTGGGAGAATGTAGTCAATCGTGAGTTCTTGATGGTCGCGCCAGATACGCATGGGGAGAGTCTCGCCGGCATGCTTGTCACGCGTCGCAAGTCCGTAGAGCGAAAGACGTCCGTAGGTCGGGTCGATGTATTTGCCGTCGTTATCGATTTCAAATCCATTGATGGCGAGTAAGACGTCGCCTACGTGTAAGGTGTTGGCCGCGAGTCTGTGGGCGCCGACTTTGGTCACGACGACGCCGATATCGGTGTTTGTCATGCCTTTGGATTGCAGCAGGGCCGGGTTCTTGCCACTCATCACGCTAAAGTCAAAGTGACCGATGCCTAGATCCTGACCGCTGGTTTGTTGTTTGAGCACTGAGGCGATGAAGGGGGCCGGTAGTATGTTGAGCTTGTCGTTAGAATAGGAGGAGGTGAGGCCGACGATTTCGTTGTCGGAGAGAATCACTTCGGCCCAACCCGTGCCGTCCATCTCAGTGGAGGCGGAGACTGTTAAGTGGTTTACGTAGCTCATCTTACTTTTGCCTATGGAGAGTCGGACGATTTCGGCGGCGCGCTCTTCGATGCGTCCATTACGCCAGCGGATGATTTGTAACTCGCCGGACTGCGGAATGTTCTCGGAGAGGCGTGTGGGGCGCATGCCTTCCCAAAATACGGGGTTCTCGACATCGAGGATGGCAATGTTCGCGTAGTAATTGATCCACTTTAGATTGGCGGTGTATTGATTCGTGATGCCGCCTTTGCGCACTCGGCAGAGCGTTTGACCCGAGAAGCCGTCGGCTGTGGTGAGGATCTGATGTGCTCCGATGATAATGCCGTTTTTACGGCTTTGCTGGCTGCTGGTATTCCAGGGGAGGCGGTAGTTGTAGGCGGTCTTGCTGATTTCGATTTCAACCAGTGCGGCTGAGCTGTCGAATGCAGTCGCTTGGTGTGTGCGAGTTCGGTTACCGGCTTGGGCTGCCTGAAGTATTAATAGACTGTAAAAAAGTGTGCGTGTGAGATGCTTAATCATTCTGTGCCTCGATTCTATAGGCTTGTGGGATCTGGTAGGTGTGGAGTAGTTGAGCATTGGCCTGTTCGGCATCGTCGCGGCGGAGCGCTTCCACCCGTCCAGATAAGAACTCGAAGCGGTGAAATTCGTCATCGCCTGCATCCAAGGCCTGTAGCAGGTCCTGCATCGAGTGTATCTCTTGGCCGTTTAGTTTGGTAAGAATGGATTTCGTGTGCACGCCAAAGTCGATATTACTGGGGTGTTGCAGCACTTTGGACAGCACGATCGGCCGAGCCTGCGCGCCTGCTTCATCTTGGTAGGCGCGATACAGTAGCTGGTAGAGGACATCGGTGCGGAAGTTTTTCAGCCAGTCTTGGCCAAGTGCACTGCAGTAGTTATTACTGAGCTCCGTGAAGGCGATCCCCCCGATGATCAGGTAGGGGGGCAAGGTGTCGTATTGGCTGCCAGAGATACGGTCGGCGGTATTTTTGTAAACCGGTAGGTCGATCGTGAGTTTCTGGCCGTCGCGCCAGATTAGCAGATCTAGCGATTCACCATCCTGCACTGCGTCGAAAAGAATGGAGACGTGTAGGCGGTTACCTTCGTATTGAATCATGCTGTCACTGCCGACTTGGTAGCCTTCGACCTCTAGGATGACGTCGTTCTCGCGTAGTAGCTCGTGTGTCTTGGGGAAGGGCTGTAGGAGCATGTCGATGCGTGCACCGATATTGTTGTCGGGCAATTGTAGGGCCTTGCGGAAGGCTGGATTGTGTAGGCGTGCGGTGCTGATGCCCGCGTCGGGGAAGCCTTCGTAACTGCCGTCTTCAATGTCTTTCAGAAAGTGACGAATGATGTTGGGTGGAATAAAGAAGCCCGCGTTTTCGAGGTTCGGATTACCTTGAAAAGAGACGCCCACGACTAAGTCGCCTTGTAGGGCGGGGCCACCGCTGTTGCCGGGGTTGATGGCGGCATCGGTCTGCACGGTCAGCAGCGAGCGGTTGTAAATATGTGCGTAGCGCTGCACTTCGATGCGCGAAATGACTCCCTGCGTGTAGGAGATTTGCTGACCACCAGCTGGGTAGCCGTAAGTGGTGACTGCGGTGCGCACTTTCGGTAGAGTGCCGATCTCGAGTGCTTGCATGCCTTCGTAGAACGCGGGGTCGAGCACTTTGATGACAGCGAGGTCACAATCGTGCCCGACGTATTCGATGGCGGCCGGGTAGAGCTTCGGGTCTTGGTAGCGACGCACTAAAATTTGCTTGGACCAGCTGACCACGTGCGCGTTGGTCATTATGCGGTCGCCCTCGATGACGAATCCACTGCCCGAGTATTGAGCGACGCGCGAGGAGCGCCAAGGTTCGACCCAATTCGGTTGTTGTGCGAAGTTGATAATCTGCACCACCGCTTGTTCTGGGGCGGCCGCGCGTAGCGCGTAGGAGCTAAAGATCAGTAACAGGCAAAGGCAGCGTAAAATCATGTGTCGCTCAGCTTTACAAATCAGAACAGCGCGTCAAGTGCT
>CEUD01342427.1_pt1 | contig 19591 bp, 18 predicted proteins | sample 356481 | NCBI WGS metagenome assembly CEUD01 (sample SAMEA2623314, study PRJEB7988) | marine metagenome | isolation source: saline water (ENVO:00002010), including | reverse complement strand
GTTTGGCGAGCCGGTGGCGGGGGCGGTTGTTGAATGGGCGCTATTGCCTCTGGGGGATCTTTTAAGTCCTTCTTTTTGGAACGCTTAGATTTAGAGAGAGAAAACATCTTGAGACGAATATGCGGAGCTTGCTTTGTGAATCAACTGTCAAAGCACCTAGTGGGCTTGTTATCAGGGGCTTAAACAAGATTCTAACAAATGATTAGAGTTGTTACTTTTTAACATTGAGGGGTAGCCCCTAGGCTGCAACTGCAAACTTATGATCGAAATTGTCGCTCACTGTGTTCTAATTCCACTTTTTTATGGAAATCAGCCCCAATCAGTTCTCTGCCACACAATCTCATGAGCTCATTGAGCGTCTATTTAAGGCGCCTGTGGAGCGGCATGTCTTGCCCAATGGGCTGACCTTGGTGCATCGCCCGGATTTTTCCAGCGAAGTGGTCTCTGTCCAGGTTTGGGTCAAAACGGGCAGCATACACGAGGACGCATATATTGGTTCAGGGCTCTCACACTATTTAGAGCATATGCTCTTTAAGGGGACTTCACGCCGTGATGGTAAATCGATCAGTCGCGAAGTGCATGCCATCGGCGGTTCGATTAATGCCTATACCACCTTTGATCGTACGGTTTACTATATCGATGCACCTTCGGCTGCTTTTCATCAAGTTGTGGACGTGCTTTCTGATATCGTTTTGCACTCGACCCTGCCGACGCAGGAAGTGGAGCGTGAGCGCTCGGTCATTCTACGGGAGATCGATATGGGGCTGGATGATCCCGACCGTCAGCTTAGTCAGGCACTCTTTCGCACCGCCTTTCAGCGCCATCCTTATCGGGAGCCAGTCATTGGGCACCGAGCCCTCTACGAGCAGGTCACTGCGGAGGAGTTGCGCGCCTATTATCATGCCCGCTACGTGCCCAACAACATGGTGGTCTCCGTGGTGGGAGCGGTGGCGCCCGAAGAATGTTTGGCAGAAGTTGAAAAGCAATTTGGAGCCGTGCAACGTGGACGTTTAGCGCCAGTGCGGATCGAAGAGGAACCGGTGCAACTCGCTGCGAGGCGGGAAGATGTCGTCGGGGAGTATAACATCTTTCGTGGAGGTCTGGGGTTCAAGGTGCCCCACATGAGCCATCCCGACTCGCCTTGCTTGGATGCGCTGGCACATGCCTTGGGCGGCGGTGAGAGTTCTTTGCTCTGGGAGCGCTTGCGCAACCAACGTAAACTAGTGAATTATATCGATTGTCGTAATTGGAACCCCGGCGGCAGTGGTCTCTTCTGGATTTCTTATGTGTGCGATGCTGAGAAGAGTCGTGAGGTCGAGCAGGCCATTCTTGATTTGTTGGCTGAGGTTGAAGCGCAAGGTCTGCCCGAATCGGTGGTCGAAAAAGCACGCCGGCAAGCGCTCACTTCTGAGATCAACGGTCGCAAGACGATGAGTGGTCAGGCTTCGCGCTTAGGCTTAGGTGAGGTGGTGATCGGGGATATTTATTATGGCCGTCGTTATTTGAAAAGATTGCAAGCGGTGAAGCCGGGAGATTTGCAAGCGGCCGCTCAGCGCTACTTAGTGGACGAAAGTATGTCCGCGGTCACGCTCGGGCCGGCACCACAAATCATTGATTCGACCGCGGCCTTGGAAGAAAAGTTGGCCTTAGAACCTTTTGAGCAAATCATAATGTCCAGTGGTGCACGGTTACTGCTACAGCCAGATAGTCGCTTGCCGAAAGTGCACCTCCGTTGTGTGCTACAAGGAGGGCCTCTCTACGAAGCTGTCAATCAGCGTGGGATCTCCTCCTTGCTGGCAGAGCTGTTGACTAAAGACACCCAGCGCCGTAGCGCATCTGCCATTGCCGAATTAGTTGAAAGTATTGGGGGGAGCTTCTCTGCAACAGGTGGTAACAATACCATAAGCTTTGCGATCGAAGTGTTGCCTGCCGATCTTGATGTCGCACTCGAGCTCTTGAGCGATGCCCTAACGGCGCCTGTCTTTAATTCGGCCACCTTTGAGACGGAGCGTGAGGCGCAAGTTGCCAGCCTGTTGGAGGACGACGACGAAATTCTCGACTATGGCTTTCGCAAATTACGTGAGCGTTTCTTCGGAGATCACCCCTTTGCAGTGGGACCGGGTGGACGTGTGGCCGACCTTAAAGCGCTCACTGCTGAAGATATTGCGGCCCACTATCGCAGCTTAGTTCGAGCGGGGAATCTTGTGCTCTCGGTTACGGGGGACTTCCAGCCATCCACGCTGGTCGAGCGCCTGCGCCCCTTACTCGAAACACAATTGCCTGCCGAGGCCTTTGATTCAGTCGATGCGCCTGCGCCAGTGGCAACTGTAGCTTACATCGGGCACGAAACGATGGAGCGTGAGCAAGCCGTGGTATTACAAGCTTATCCGGATACAGGCATTCAGTCCAAGGATTACATTGTTGCCGAAGTGCTCAACGAACTCTTTAGCGGCATGTCTAGCCGTCTTTTTGAACGCGTGCGCGAAGATCAGGGTATGGCTTACTATGTAGGCACCACGCGGGTGATTGGTTTGCAGACCGGGATGTTTGTTTTCTATGCCGGCACTCAACCTGAGCAAGCGGAGGCCGTCGTGCGCGAAATGGATATCGAGATCGCGCGTGTGGCCGCCGGTGAAGTGACTAAGGAGGAACTCGCTCGCTGTCGCACGCGCTTGAAAGCCGCCCGGCCGATGGGCAAGCAAACCATCGGCGCGCGCGCCATGCATGCTGCGATTCAGGTCACTTATGGCCTACCTATCGACGATGATGTCGAGCACGCCAGCCAGCTGGATCAAGTGGATGCCGCCGCACTCGCTCGCTTTGCGAATACATATTTCACTTCTGACAAGCGCGTAAAGCTGATCGTAGGGCCTGATGAGGTGAGGCAGACTGGCACGAATCGCTTACGCTAAGCTCAATACGGGGAGTGGTTCCGTTAGCTAGGGTGTATTTCCTTTGTTTTTACGTTAGATGGGGTCTATTGTCTAGTAACTGGGGTGTATCCTCTATTTGTTGCTTGCCACCCTTGTGTCATGTTGGTATTAAATTTATCTAGAGCCGCTGTTGGTTCTAATTCTACCAATTATAATATTATCTAAGATGAAGTCCTTCTTACTAAATAAAAAATATACCGCATTCGCTGTTGGCTCATTGCTCGCAGTCTCTTCGGCTAGTGCGAACTTATCCTTTGTGATCGATGAGTTCACTTCTGACGTTTTAACTATCACAATATCAGGTGTCTCTGAGTTGGCGGGCACTGCCCCTGTTAATGACTTTGCACTCTTTTTGGCGGATACTGGGGGCACTTCTAGCTTCTTCAGCTCCACTGGCATTGTGGCAGTGCTTACACCTGATGGAGCTGCAACCACACTCGGGGCTGCAGATCTTTCCGGGAATGTTGAGACGATTGATTCTCTTCCAACTGGTGGTACTGTCGCCATTATACCTTTTGACATGAGCTTAACGTCAGGTATGTCATTCGGTTCGGATACTACACTTTCTTTTGCAGGCGCTGGCCTATTTGATCCCGGTGCGATCACTGGTGAGCTCGGGCTTTACTGGGGGACTGGAGTTGCGCCAGATCTTAATCCATCTGCCGGTGTGCTGCAAGATTCTGTCGCTGTTCCAGAACTGAGCTCCTCTAGCTTGGTGCTAGGACTCTTCGCGCTGGGTGCTTGCTCTGTCTTTTCGCGTCGTCGCGCTTAAGTTTCAGCAGCTTTACCGCTGATAGTAGTCAATTATAACCATGGTGTCAGTATCTGTGGCATGCTTAGTCGTGTCCGCAGCTATCTCATTATAGAATATTACGTTAACAAATAAGTAGAAGTTATTACAGAATTATGAATAAGAAAATTATTGGAACTTTAGTCGCAGGCAGTCTTATCTCTAGCTTTGCTCAGGCAGCAGATGGCTCATATGATTTCGGAGAAGCCCTCGAAATCAACGCCAACACGAGCGGAGTATCAGTGAACGCTGCCGCAATTACAGCAAACGATGGCGACATCGCAACAAACACTGCTGCGATTACCTCGAACGATGTCGATATCGCAGCGAACACTGCTGCGATAACTTCAAACGATGGCGATATCGCAGCGAACACTGCTGCGATAACTTCGAACGATGTCGATATCGCAGCGAACACTGCTGCGATAACCTCGAACGATGTCGATATCGCCGCGAACACTGCAGCGATTACCTCGAACGATGTCGATATTGCCGCGAACACTGCTGCGATAACCTCGAACGATGTCGATATTGCAGCGAACGCTGCCGATATCGTTATTAATACCAACGCGATTGGTGTAAACGCTGCTGACATCGCCGTCAATTCCACCGCGATCGCAGCGAACTCAGGTGCTATTGCTAATAATAGTTCAAGAATTGACAGCAATCGCAGAGATATTGATCAAAATCGCCGTGGCATTGCAATGGTTGCCGCTCTACAGCACACAACAGTGCTACCAGGTATGACGAATGCATTGGATGTTGCGGCTGCTCATTTCGACGGCGAAACTGGCATGTCCATCAACTACTCGCGCCGTATCAATGAGAACTGGCAAGTAAACTTCGGTGCTGCTTCGACCACAGACTTGGAAGAGTCAGTGGTTAAAGCCGGTGTTGGGGTTCAATGGTAGTCCGATTCTTGGGATAGATTGATTCAAAGCCGCCAACAATGTTGGCGGCTTTTTTCTTTTTAGTGGATCCATCCTTGTGATTCTATTTTAAATCGCAGACAGCATTTCTAACTATGCGTTTTTTCTTCATACCCATCACGTTTTTGTGTGTTTTCTTTTTAGGCTGCTCGACTACGCCGAAGGCGGAGCCTGCGAGTGCTCCCGCTAAGCTGAATCTCTCTCAGTGGGATGCCCTAATCAATGCTAAGGCCGTTTATGCCTTGGATAAAGATCACTTGCCGCCGCAAGTTTATGTATTCCCTCCGCTGCGTTTGAATCAAAACTCGCAAGCAATGGATGCATTGGCCTATAAGCTCAGGGGTGACGGAGCACTATACTGGACTTCGCCAGCGCCCCATGCCGCAGAGATCCAAGCTGTGATCGAGCGGAAGCTCGAAACCAAGGGCTTTGAGATTATTAGTTTTCAGGAGTTGACCAATACGCAGGAAGACCACCGAGTTTTGGTCTTTAACCCTTATTACGTGGCTGCTTATCAGCCGGTAGATCGAGTTAATGAGGAAACGGGCTGGTCTTCATTTGTTCGTGTCACCGTGTCCACTTTTCCCGCAGATCTCAATCCCCAGCAGAAAATCGATGTGATGAACCAAGAGGCGCTTACCCTGTATCAAAGTAAAGCTTCCGAATACGATGTGGTGAAACGTAGCCTCAGCTATTTGCTCGATTATATGGGTAGTAACAAAGAATGGTCGGGGCGTTTAACGCTTTTAAATTAAGCCTGATTGGGTGAGGTGAAATCGCTCAATATAATGATGACTGATGCTTGGCTGCTGCAGATGATTTCTAGGCTCATGTTAGATTTCTTTGTGGGCCGACTCAGAGAAACTGAGCGGAATCGAGCTGCCCGAGTGAGGTTTTTACTTAGTCAAGTCTTGGTTTGGGCGTAGGATGCCCGCTTTGCCGTGCGTGCTTCCTTTCCTCGAAACTTCCCCTTCGACCGCGCGGCGTACGTCGCGATCGCGCAGAAGGGGCACAAAAAAGCCCGCGAGCTGGAACTGACGGGCTTTATTTCCGTGGTAGGCCGTCGGGGACTCGAACCCCGAACCAATTGATTAAAAGTCAACTGCTCTACCGATTGAGCTAACGACCCCTACACGAAAGCGCGGGATAAAAAGGCTGCACTTGCATCTTGTCAAGGAAAGGAATAAACTTTTTTATATTTTAAATTGAACGAAGTTTGTTGGAACAAATCTAAGCTTTTAACGATCTACCTTCCATGAACACAACTATGAGTGCTAAAACCGAAACGATGAATCCTGATGATTTGCTGATTGAGCGCATTAAGGCGGGCGACACGGCCGCCTATAATGATATGGTCACTCGTTATTACGATCGGATCTTTGCACGTGTTTCACATCTTCTTAAAAACAAGCAGGATGCGGAGGAGGTCACGCAAGATGCTTTCATTCGTGCCCACCGTGGCTTAGAGAACTTTCGAGGTGATGCCTCTTTTTCGACTTGGTTGTATCAAATTGCAACGAATCTCGCGCACAATCGCTACTGGTACTGGTTCCGCCGTAAGCGCGACCAGTCAATTTCGATTGATCAGCCGTTGACGGATGATAGCACGATGACGCTGGAAAATGTGATGCCATGTGAGGGGGAAGACCCTTCAGAAGCTGCCGTCACACAAGAGTTTGTCGACCGTGTTTCTGAATGTATGCAGGGTTTGAACGATAAGCATAAAGAGGTTTTGATTCTACGTAATGTTAAGAACCTGTCCTATGATGAAATTGCGCAGCAATTAGAAATCAGTGTGGGCACCGTGAAGAGTCGGATTGCCCGTGCGCGGGACAGTCTGCGCGATCTGATGGGCGACGATTTTGCATGAGCGAAGAAAAATTCACAGAGCTAGTTAATCTATATTTAGATAAGGAGATTTCCGAGCGCGGCCTTGCGGATTTGAAGGCTGAATTGCGGGTCCATCCACAGCGCAAGGCGGCCTTTCAAGAGCGTTGTCGTTTGCATCAAGCGATGCGTTTGGCGCTGAATCCAAGCGCTAAAAATATTGAATCGACGATTCTATCACGCCGTTCGAATGCGAGTGTTTCGAAATCGAAGGGGTTGAGTCCGCGTCGTTCAGGCTCAGTCAGCTCAGGCTCAGTCAGCTTTAGTTCGCGTCGTGCTGGAGCACGTCGGTCTGGAGCGCGCAGTTCCGAGCGCTCCGCGCGAGATTCGACTCGAGGCTCAACGTACTCTGCGCAATTACAGCAGCCACAACAATCACAGAAACCCCAGCAACCCCTGCCATTTGAAACGCGGCACCAAGCGAGCACTTTCTCTGAAAAGGGAGTGATGCCTCGCTGGGTATTGGGCACTGGCTTGGCGGCTTCTTTTGCGATTGGCTTCACTTTATTGGCTCCAGCCTTTCGGGGGGGCTTACATTACGCTGTGAATCTTGTCCAGCAAGGTGTCGCCTCCGATAAATTGTCGGAGACGGACCCGCTGGATCCGCTGGATACGTTCGGGCGCGCTGATTTACGACGCTATGCCTCCACTCAGGCGCAGCGCAGTATGAACCAGCGTGCGAGTATCGCAGCACAGCTCCGTTTGATGGGCTTACGCCCAGAATTTACTCCAGAAGAAAAGCAATTACGTTCGGTCAGTTTAGCGGCTGCGCAGCGCCCGCAGCCGACTCGTAATGATGCGGAACTACTTGCCGGTGTGCAGCAAATGTCACCGATGCCGACGCCACAAATTCTACGGGTGGCTGCCGATTCGACTTCGCATGAGTCGAGCTCGCGCTGGCCTAGTGGCTTTCAGACTTCGCTCGCTAGCTTTAAGTAGCTTTAAGTAGCTTTCCGCTTGCGTCTACGCGTGGGAATCGCAGTTCTGTTGTTCTGTTTTTAATATTTTTACTATGAAGATTGTACTCGCATACTCTGGTGGTCTTGACACCTCCGTCCTCGTTAGCTGGCTCAAAGAGCACTACAACGCTGAAATTATCACTTTTGCGGCGGATGTCGGCCAAGAGGAAGAGTTGGATGGTCTTGCCGAAAAGGCGAAGGCAACGGGTGCTTCGGCACACTATACGGTGGATTTGGTAGAGGAATTTGCCCGCGACTTCATCTTCCCCATGATGCGTGCCAATGCGATTTACGAAGGCCAATACATGTTGGGCACATCGATTGCACGTCCTTTGATCGCCAAGGCACACGTTGAGATCGCTGAGCGTGAAGGTGCCGACGCGGTGGCACACGGTGCGACGGGTAAGGGGAACGATCAAGTCCGCTTCGAGCTCGGATACGCAGCTTTGGCTCCTAAGTTAGAGATCATTTCACCTTGGCGTATGGAAGTCTTCCGCAAGGCTTTCCCAGGGCGCACAGAAATGATCGCCTACTGCCGTGAGAACAACATCGATGTCGAAGCCAGCGCCTCCAAGCCGTATTCGATGGATCGTAACTTGCTGCACATTTCTTACGAAGCTGGCATTTTGGAAGACACCTGGTTCGATCCCACTACGGATGACAACAAGGACATGTATAAGCTGACTACAGCGCCTGAAGATGCACCCGATGAGGCACAGTACATCGAGCTCGATTTCGAGCGTGGTGATTGTGTGGCGATTGATGGTGTGGCCATGAACCCCGCGCAAGTGATGAAGCACTTGAATGCAGTCGCAGGCAAGCATGGTGTCGGCCGGGTGGACATTGTTGAAAATCGTTTTGTGGGTATGAAGAGCCGTGGGGTGTATGAGACTCCAGGCGGCACTATTTTGCTACAAGCACACCGTAACATTGAGACATTGACGATGGACCGCGAGCTGGCTCACCTGCGTGATAGCTTGATTCCTCGTTACGCCGAATTGGTTTACAATGGCTTCTGGTATGCACCTGAGCGCGAAGCACTGCAGGCACTGATCGATGATTCACAAAAATCAGTGACGGGCACTGTGCGCCTAAAGCTTTACAAGGGCAATGTCACCACTGTGGGCCGCAAGTCACCGCTTTCCTTGTATGATGAGGATATTGCATCGATGGAAGGCGTGGACAGTGATTACAATCCCGACGATGCCAGCGGCTTTATTCGCCTGAATGCACTTCGTTTGCGTCGCCGTGCACTTGCGCAGGGAGGGCCTGAAATCGCTTCGGAGAGCAAGCTTTCTCGCGAGTAAAACGATTTTGTTGATTTCTGGTAGCCGAAGTCGCAAGGCTTCGGCTACTTTTGTTTTATTGAATATTTAGATATGAAAGCTCCTAAAATTCTTCTCGGTGTAAATGTCGACCATGTGGCGACAGTTCGTCAGGCACGCTATCGTGAACATCCGCTGGATCATGGTGATGAGGTGGAGCCAGACTGCGTGGCATTTGCACTCGCTTGTGAAGCGGCTGGTGCGGACGGCATCACAATGCATCTGCGGGAAGACCGTCGCCATGTCCAGGACTCCGATGTGTCGCGTGCGCGGGCGCAGATTGCGACCCGCCTAAATTTAGAGATGGCTTGCACGCCAGAGATGGTGGACTATGCACTCAAGCTCAAGCCCGACTCGGTCTGCTTGGTTCCAGAAAGCCGCGAAGAGGTCACCACCGAAGGAGGCTTGGATATTGTTGGCCAAAAATCACGTGTGAGCGAAGTCATCGCAGCCATGACCGAGGCAGGTATCGTGACTAGTCTGTTTATCGACCCGGATCCTGCGCAGATTGAAATGTCAGCCGAATTGAAGAGTCCGTGGATCGAACTCCATACTGGGGCCTATGCCAACGCCTATTACCACGATGGCCGTCGCAGTGAATTGGATACATTGCGCGCGGGCGCTTCGTTGGCACACAGCTTAGGGCTGACTGTGAATGCCGGCCATGGCATTAATTACACCAACATCGCCGAGGTGATTACCTTGCCGCATCTGCACGAACTTAATATCGGTCACACGATTATCAGTCGTGCGCTCTTTGTGGGGGTGACACAAGCGGTGCGTGAGCTAAAGGCATGCCTGGCTTTAAACTAAGGCCGTGTCGACTTTACTTCAAGAAAACCGCAAGACGCTCTTTCTCGCGCTCCCGCTGATCGCGGGGCAATTGAGTCAGATGTTGTTGGGCTTGACGGACACGTTGATGGTGGGACGTGTGGGTACCGTTGATTTAGCGGCTGCGGCCTTTGGCAATGCTCTATTGCACCTGCCCTTTTCCTTTGCGATCGGGCTGTCGATTGCGGTTTCGATTCAGGTGGCGCATTGGTTTGGCAGTGGGCAGCGAGCGTCAGCTGGGGAGGCTTTGCGTAATGGCCTAATTATTTCAGTGCTTTTGGCCGTTGCGTTGATGGCTTTGGTCGCGGGGAGCGTCCCATTGCTCGGCTATCTTGATCCGCCGGAGGAAGTTTTGGCGATTGTGCCTCCATATCTATATTGGATAGGTTTTTCTTTTTTAGCAATGGTGCCGACTATGGTGATCAAGAGCTTTGCGGAAGCACAATCTGAGCCGTGGATGGTCCTGTGGATTCAGTTGGGCGGTGTGCTGTTGAACATCGGGCTGAATGCGATCTTCATTTTTGGGCACTTCGGGGTGCCGGCTATGGGCTTGACCGGCGCGGGTGTCGCGACATGCCTGGCGCGCTTTATCACATTGGGAGCCTTATTTTATTATCTGTTGAACTCGCGTCGATTGGCGGCTGCCTTGCCTCGTGTCTGGTGGTGCCGACCGGACCCCAAGGAGTGCCGTGCCCTGACTAAGATGGCCAGTCCCTTGAGTGGTCAATTGTTGATCGAGATTGGTGCCTTTACCGTGAGTGCATTTTTGATTGGACAGTTCGGCGCGGCGGCCTTGGCGGCGCACCAGATCGCTTTGACCTGTGCGATGACGACTTTCATGCTCCCACTAGGCTTGTCGATGGCGGTCACTATTCGCGTGAGTCATGCGGTGAGTGCCGCGCAGGCGATACGTTGCCGTCGGATCGTGATGGGCGCGCAAGGTATGGGCTTGATGATCATGCTCAGTTGTGCGCTCGCCTATGTATTTGGGGGCGAGGCGATTGCTGCTGGCTTTACTGAGGACCGTGAAGTTGTGGGAGTGACTGTTTCGATTTTGGCGATTGTGGCGATTTTTCAGTTATTAGATGGCGTGCAGGTAATCAGTGGGGCCGCTCTGCGTGGCATGCGAGATGTGAATGTGCCGATGGGAATCCTGTTTGCTTGCTTTTGGTTAGTGGCGCTTCCTGTTGGAGCAGCGCTTGGCTTTACTGCGGATATGGGAGCGCAGGGGATGTGGTCTGGCTTGGCCATCGGTCTTGGCTTAGCCTCGTTGGCACTAAGTGCTCGCTTGTGGCGCAAGTTACAGCGCGTGTAATTTTCTGAAACTCATCGCTTTTCATTTTGCACAGTTTTTCATACGCTACAAAAAAAACGTGTATTCTTGGATTTCATCCTTAGGGTGCGTACGCTGTGAGTCACATAATAAGTTTTCATCTGAAATTTAACTAATGAGCGTTCAACCACATGCACACCCAGTGCTCACCTGTCGAGAAGCGCAAACTCTTGAAAGGGAAGTGCTTGTTGATGAGGCGGCAGAGTGGTTGGCGATGCGACGTGCGGGAGAAGGTATTGCTCGGCAGGTAATTGAGGACTATTTGGAAATACGCCCTGTTCCAGAGCATTTACGTGTTTTAGCATTGGTGGGCAAAGGGCATAATGGCGGAGACGCATTGCTTGCGTGCGCGCAATTGCTGGCTGATTATCCACGTGCGAAGGTCGATCTCGTTTTGGCTACGAGAGTTGAGGCGCTGCGTTCACTTACAGCGCGTGCTTTGGAGCAGCTGGAAGGACGCGTTCAGATACACTTTATTGCAGAGCAGAGTGACGTTGTGTTACTGACGCAGATGCTGCTTAAATTCGGAGGTGACGCTGGGTTTCATATCTGTCTTGATGGTTTGTTGGGCATGTCCTTTAAACCACCCTTACGTGAGCCAGTTGCGGCATTGATTGCGGCCGTCAATGCTTTCGAACGAATTGATCTGCGAGCGTCCGTGGACTTACCGAGTGGAGCTGGTGATGAGGTTCGCGAGGGCGCACGTCGTTTCGATGCTGATTTTACATATGCGACTGGAGTCGTGAAGCGTCCTCTCCTCGGGGGAATTGCCGATTGTGGTCGTATTCGCTATGTGGATTTAGGCTTTTTCGATACCACTGCTGGGAAGGCGGTGGTGACTGAAGAGGTGGTTTTGACGGATGCCGTGTTGGACCCCGTGCGTCGTTTACGAGCTGCTGCGGCGGATAAACGAACTTATGGGCATCTATTTATTGTAGGAGGCTCGGCTTTTATGGCAGGGGCTTTGTTGATGACTGTTAAGGCGGCAATACGTTCAGGCGTAGGCTTAGTGACTGCATTCGCGCCTGCTTCGGTTGCATCTTCATTTGCGGCCCAAGTCCCTGAAGCGATATGGATTCCTTGGCCTGAGAACTTTCACGGAATGCTGAATCCCCGTGCGATGTCACTGCTCTTGAGCCGTATTCATCATGCCTCCGCTTTAGTTGTAGGCCCCGGGATGGGACTTGGGCGGAGTACTGAGTTGATCACCCAACATATTGTGAAGCGGGTAGATTTACCTATTTTATTAGATGCTGATGCGCTGAGCGTTCGCGGGATGGAGGTGGTACAAAAACGTCGCTCAGATTATGCACGCATTGTTGTGACCCCACATATGGGGGAATTTATGCGTATCGGTAAATTATCGGCGCCCAATAATTCGCTCGAGGCCATGTTAGGTTTTTCTCAAGTGTACCATGTTGTCACTGTGTTGAAGGGGTCAAATACACGTATAAGTGATGGGGAAACGGTGATGTATAGTACGCTCGGCGGTGCTGTGCTCTCGCGTGGGGGGAGTGGAGATATGCTATCTGGCTTGATTGGTGGTATGATGGCTCAGAGAGATGTGCCTGTGCCACTAGCAGTGGCGCGTGGGGTTACACTACACGGTTTGGCTGCGCAACGACTGGCTCGGGACAAGGGGCAAGTTGCCGTGAATACCACTCAGATACTAGATTACTTACCTGAAGTCTTACGTGCTTGATTTATGGCTACTGCATTAAATCCTCGGCAAGCACTTCTGATTTTGAATGGGCTGCAACATGTTGGTCCAATCATGCTACGCCGTTTGTTGGATGCTTTTGATCACGATCCTGTAGCAGTGCTCTCGGGCGATCGACGTAAATTGCTGCAAGTGAAAGGAGTGGGCGAGAAGGCGGCCTCGGTGCTGACGCATTGGGCCGAGCACTTCGATCTGTCTAAGGAGGTGGGGCGTATGAAAGCTTCGGGTATACGCTTTCTGGCTCAGATCGATAGTAGCTTCCCACCGATGCTGCAGGAAATGTATGATCCGCCGATTGGTTTGTATTGGAAGGGGGCCTACAATATTGATCGCCCTTGTATTGCGATTGTGGGCACACGTCGCGCGACACTATATGGGCACAGTATTGCTAAGAAATTTGCCGCCGAACTCTCTCAATTGGGCTTTTGTATTGTGAGTGGGATGGCACGTGGTACCGACACCGCTGCGCATGAGGGGGCGTTGGCTGCGGGCGGGCCAACAGTTGCGGTACTAGGCTGCGGCTTGGATATTGTGTATCCGCCCGAGAATTTGGAATTGTATCAACAGATCGCGGCGACCGGTGCGGTCGCGAGTGAATTTCCGCTTGGCCGTCGCGCGGATCGGCAAACCTTTCCTATGCGTAATCGTGTGGTGGCGGGTATGTGCGAGGCCGTGATCGTCATTGAGAGTGCGGCAGCCGGCGGTAGTATGATCACTGCGCGTTTCGCGGGCGAGCAAGGGAGGCAGATTATGGCGGTGCCTGGTCGAATCGATCAAAGCAGTAGTGCTGGCTGTCATCAGTTGATTCGCGATGGTGCGACGATGGTGACTTCTGTGGACGACATTCTCGAAGAGCTGCGCTATGCGCGGCCGGAGTCGAAGGAAGCTGAATTGCCGCTGGGAGATCTGGATCTGGCAGCCCCGCCAGGACCGCCACTCAGTGCTTTAGAGCGAGAGATACTGGATTGCTTTAAGGGAGGCGAACTGTGTCAGCCGGATCAAATCTCACAACAGCTCAATCGCGCGTCCGCAGAAGTGTCAGCGACCTTGATGGGCCTTGAAATTAAGCGTCTCATTTCAAAACGCGCGGACGGACGTTTTGAGGCGCATTAATCTCTTCGCAAGCTGCTAGGCTAGCTCGCTACGTTTGATTTTAACTAGCTTCATTCGGCCTGTAGTGCCGACTTTTATGGAGATGGCTCGTTTGGGGCATTTGAATGTTTTGGATATGAGCGCAATGAGTTCTTTATTGGCCTTTCCATCCACTGGGGGGGATTTAATGGATGCTTTCCATGTGCCATCCTCTTGCGCTTCCAATGCGCTCGTTTTGGCGTTCGGTTTTACTTTTATTTGAAGTGTTTCTTCTTTCATGAGCTGATTGTATCGAAGGTGGAGTTTTATACGTTATTTTATCTTATAACCTAGGTTCTTTGATCAGGATTGCTGCGGTTTTGATTTTCTTGGAGTGCGCATTTGACGTATTCATGCAGGTTTTAGGCGTAATTATATGCTCTAATTACGTTATTATGCTCGAAAGGCGTAAGGATGTTGTGCTTTTTACCAAATTTGCACATTAAATGCTAAATCTTACTGGAATCACGCTACCAACTATTCACGTAAGGAAATCACCAAATGAAAACTATACTCTCCCTAACAAGTGCTATGTGTCTCGCCGTTCTGCCGTGTGCGAGTGCATCCTCGGCGGTTTCAAGTGAGATGCCTGTGCATCTTGTCTCCGAAACAAACAGCCTACGTGCGAGCGAACTAGCGCCTGAAACGTCCGCTCCAGAGATCTCAGTGGAGGTCGCTTCCATGCGCCCAGCTGTCAGTGGTTTTGAGCCCGACTTTAATTCAGCTTGGGGCACTGTTGCCTTGCTCGGCGGTTTTGCAGGAATGACTTTTGTGATGCTACGTCGCCGTCAGGCGGCTTAGATCGCTAAGTTAGATCGCTAAGTTAGATCGCTAGCTTCGATCACTAAGTTAGATCGCTAGTTTATTTTTCCCAACGAGCCCAAGTGCCGCTGGGTACGCTAAAGGTGTTACCTTGGCCCGTTAATAGCATTTCGCCACAGTCGAGTTGTCCTTTGCCAAGCAGCTGCTGTATCAGGTTTTTGAGCACGATGGGCGTGAAGCCTGGTGTATGGCTGGTCAGGTAAACGAAGCAGGGCTTGTCGCTCATGACTTTCTGCACCAGTTTGAGTGTTTCTAGTAGGGCGTGCTCGATCTTATACAGTTCGCCGCCCTTGCCACGCCCGAAGGAGGGCGGGTCGAGCAGAATGGCGTCGTAGCGTCGTCCGCGTTTAATTTCACGGGTTAGGAATTTATTCACGTCATCGACAATCCAGCGTACTGGGTGTTCGGCCAATCCGTTCAGTTTGGCATTTTCGCGTGCCCATGCGACCATGCCCTTGGAGGCATCTACGTGGCAGCAGTGCGCACCTCCTTGAGCTGCGGCGAGTGTGGCACCTCCGGAGTAGGCAAAGAGATTGAGAAAATTAAGCGGCTCTTTGCGGCGCTGGCTTTCTTTGCCGAGGCTGTCGCGAATCCAGTCCCACATGTCACGCGTTTCGGGAAAGACACCGAGGTGCCCGAAGTCGGTGGTGGAAAGTTTCATTTTGACGCCATTGACCTCCGCGATCCAAGAGTCGGGCAGTTTATCGCGTCCGCGCCACTCCAGGCCCTGCTTGCGGGTGAAAAAGGCGTCCGCCTGTTTCCAGAGCTGTGGGTTGGCGGGATTCCAGACGGCTTGTGCGCAGGGACGGTCAAGAGTGACCTTACCAAAGCGTTCTAGTTTGCGTCCGTGGCCGCTGTCGAGGAGTTCGTATTCGTTCATTGCTTGCAGTAGGGAGTAGAGAGTGAAGCGTGGAAAGGAAAACTTCTCACTTTTCGCGCCTCATTGGCGGCCGGTTCGAAGGCTAGGCCATGGCTTCGACAAAGTGCTTGCGGCACATGGCGACGTAGCGCTCGTTGCCGCCGATCTCGACTTGTTCCCCTTCTTTGATCGGCTTGCCTGCAGCGTCGGTGCGGAGGTTCATGGTGGCTTTGCGCCCGCAATGGCAGATGGTCTTCAGTTCGCTCAGGTTATCGGCCCAGCCGAGTAGGGCGGCGCTGCCGGGAAAGAGGTTGCCCTGAAAGTCGGTGCGCAGTCCATAGCAAAGCACGGGGATGGATAGATCATCGGCGACTTTGGCTAGTTGTTCGACCTGTGGACGAGTGAGAAATTGAGCCTCGTCGATCAGCACACAGGCGAGTGGGGGTGCCGTGTGAGGCGTGTGAATAAGTGTGTGAATAAGTGTGAATAAGTCGTCTTCTGGCTTAAAGGGAGTGGCGTCTTTAGTCAGTCCGATACGGGAGGCGATTTTGCCGACTCCCGCGCGCTGGTCGATTAGAGGTGTCAGCAATAGCGTCTTCATGCCACGCTCATGATAGTTGTGACTCGACTGCAGCAGCACGGTGCTCTTGCCCGCGTTCATTGCGGAATAGTAGAAGTAAAGTTTGGCCATACTTAGAGTTTGAGTAGATTGGCGGCGATGCCGTAGCGCAAATTGTAAAAGGAATGTGTCAGGCTGGAGCGCCCCGCGACTTCGAGTAGTGCGTCGATAGTGATTAGAGCGGTGGGAATGATATCGGCGCGTGCGGCGGGCAGGTGTGGGATGCTGAGTCGCTGGTGTAGTGTGAGTGGGGCCAGCTGTTTTTTGAGCTGATTCAGTGTGCTGCGCTCGAGTTGCGGTGGGGATTGCTCTATATTGCAGTTGCTTTGTGCGGCCAGCACGGCACGGCTTACGGTGTAGGCTCCGCCAGTCGCGATGAGTGGTAGCTCGTGGGGTTGAAAGTCGAAGCCGCTGCGAGTGAGCTGCTCGATCACATGCTGACGGATGGCTTGCTCGATCTCGGCGGAGAGGGGCGCCTCTTTGTCCTTTATAAATTGCTCGCTCAGGCGCACCGCGCCGAGTTGCAGCGAGATTGCTTGCTGGATTTGCCCGTGTTCGAAGCGAATGAGCTCCAAGCTGCCGCCGCCGATGTCACTCTGAATGAAGCGTGGCACGCCCGCAACGGCGGGATCGCAGTTGAGGCCATGGCCGATATAGGTGGCCTCCTCGGTGCCGCTGAGGATGCGTATTTGTAAGCCCGTGGCTTGGTAGACCGCTTGCACGAAAGCATCGCCATTGATCGCATCGCGCACCGCGCTGGTGGCGACGATGGCTGTCTGACTGGGCTGGTAGCTCTGGGCCATGCCTTGTAGCTCCGAGATCGTCTGGGCGCCGGCTTGAATGGCTTCATCCGTCAAGCTGGGTAGCTCGCGACTGATGCCTGCGCTAATGCGGGTCTCAATGGTTTCGCTAAAGAGTGTTTCGAGGCTTAGTGGCGTCGCGCCTACGCGGGCGACCAGCAACTTGATCGAGTTGCTGCCTACATCGATGACTGCGACTGTGTCTGGCATGCGTCATGGCACTATTTAGGAGGGAATGCGTCAAGTTTGGATCGGGAGAAGGTGTCGGGGCTCGGTCATCTACGTTCTCGGTCTGGACTTTCGTTTGCTAGCTGTCAGCTTTGGCGACATGCGTTTGTTTTCTATGCTTCTCTCGACCTGTTTTATGACTGCTTTCTTGTGTGCGGAGGTTCGGCCCTTGCCCTTGGGAGCGGCTGACTTGGCGCCAGATCCGCGTGTGGAGGCTTTGCGCACGTCCACCTTGTCACTGGGCGGTTTGGACGCGGCTTTTGAGGCAGAAGCCGTTCGGCAGTTGGACGTCGACTATGATTTGACTACGGCGACTGATCTGGAGCGCTTGCAAGCTGAGAACGCGCAATTAAAGATTCGCGTCTCGGAGCTAGAGCGTCGTTTGGCTGCGGTGGAAGCGAAACTTGCGGAGTGAGCCTTGAGTGTTCTTAGATAGATCGTATGGCATTTAACGTCGCACATTTCCTCGCTCAACAAGCAGTGGCTCAACCGTCCGCACCAGCGGTGCGCGCACCGGTCGGGCACGATTCTGATGGAGCGATCCGTTATGTAGAGCGTAGTTTTGCACAACTGGAAGCGGAGGCTGCAGCCACCGCGCACTCATTCGCAGAATCAGGCATTCAGCGCGGCTCGCGGGTCTTGCTGATGGTGCGGCCGGGCCTGGATTTGATTCGCATTGTGTTTGCCTTGTTTAAAATGGGGGCGGTGCCCATCGTGATTGATCCTGGCATGGGCTTGAAAAAATTCCTGCGCTGTGTGCGTCATTCTAAGCCGAGTGCACTGGTGGGGATTGCTCCGGCGATCTGGATTGCGCGCTTATTTCGTCCCAGTTTTCGGGGCGTCGATATTAAGATCGGGGTGGGGCGCAGCTTTGAAAAAGAGATCGGGCGTTTTAAGTCGCGTGGCGCCTTCGAAGTAGTGGACTCTGCGGAAGAGGAACTGGCAGCGATCTTGTTTACCTCCGGCTCGACTGGCCCTGCGAAGGGGGTCTGCTACGCACACGGCATGTTTCTGGCGCAGGTGGAAGCGATTCGGCGTCAGTATGCAATTGAACCGGGCGAGGTGGACCTGCCGATGCTGCCAGTGTTTGCCTTGTTCAACCCTGCGCTGGGCATGTGCACGGTGGTGCCGGACATGAATCCCAGCCGCCCCGCCACGGTGGACCCGGCGCAAATCGTGCGCGCGATCCAGCAGAATTCGGTGACCAATAGCTTTGGTTCGCCGGCGCTTTGGACTAAAATTGCACGTTACTGCGAGCGAGAGTCGATTCGCTTGCCCAGTGTGCGGCGAATTTTAATGGCGGGCGCGCCGGTGCCACCCGCACTGATGCGTCAGATGCGGGCGATTATCCCGCAGGGCGAAATTCACACCCCCTATGGCGCGACCGAGGCTTTACCTGTGAGTTCGATTTCAGCTACGGAGGTGTTGGAGCAAACTGCAGTGCGTACGCAAAAGGGAGAAGGCACCTGTGTGGGGCGTCCATTGCCGCAGGTTTCTGTGCGTATCATCGAACCTGTTACAGGGGCGATCGTTTCTATCGATCAGGTGCAAGATCTAGAGCCGGGGGCAATTGGCGAAATTATTGCGCAAGGGCCTTCGGTCACACGTGGCTACGATCATTTACCAGAGGCGGATGCCAGTTCCAAGATCGCCGACGGCGCGGCGCATTGGCACCGGATGGGGGATATGGGCTGGCTGGATGAGGCCGGGCGCTTATGGTTTTGCGGTCGTAAGGTCGAGCGCGTGCTGACCGCAGCGGGGCCGATGTATACGGATTGTTGCGAAGCTATTTTTAATACACACCCGCAGGTTTTTCGTTCTGCTTTAATTGATCTGGGAGGGGGGCGCCCTGGCATGGTGATCGAGCCCGAGCCGGCGGACTTTCCGCGTTCAGAGGCGGCGCGTGCGCAATTTGTGGCTTCACTGCAGCAGCTGGCACAGAGCCATGCACTGACCTCCGCGATTCATGATTTCTTTTTTGAAGCCAAATTTCCAGTGGACGTACGACACAATGCAAAGATTCACCGTTTGTCGCTTGCGCGGAAATTTGCGCTGAAATAATTTCGCTGGCATGGAAGTGTTAGTCACAGGAGGTGGGGGATTTGTCGGTAGCTACGTGATCGAGCGCTTGTTGGCGCGTGGTGATCGAGTGCGTTCCTTGGGGCGTTCTCCGCAGCCCGCTTTGGCGGCGAAGGGGGTGCAAGTGATCTGTGGTGATTTGGCGGATACAGAAGAGGTACGTGCCGCCTGTGTCGGAGTGGATGCAGTCTTTCATGTCGCAGCGAAAGCTGGCGTGTGGGGGACTTGGGATAGCTTCTACACGCCCAATGTGGTTGGCACCCGTAATGTCGTGGCAGCATGCCAAGCGGAAGGGGTGGGGCGTCTCGTCTATACCAGTACCCCGAGTGTAGTGTTTAATGGGCAA
>CEUD01342429.1_pt1 | contig 19823 bp, 19 predicted proteins | sample 356481 | NCBI WGS metagenome assembly CEUD01 (sample SAMEA2623314, study PRJEB7988) | marine metagenome | isolation source: saline water (ENVO:00002010), including | reverse complement strand
AACTTATGAAGTTAGTTGCGGGAGCAATTAAGCAGGCCAATTTCACATCAATATGGAGAGAGAATGAGGAAATTCCCTACTCCACTCAGGCCTTAGAATTTTGTTTAGATAACTTAAGCGATGAAATTCAAACACAAGATATTGTCCGTTACGATAACTAATTAGACTTACAGACTTCACAAATAAAAAAGCTCGCCTAAGCGAGCTTTTTCTTTTTATTTCTGTGTTTTTTTCTGAGCACTTATAGCTTTTGTCTTTTTTATATTATCCAAAGTTTCAAAGTAAATTTCTTTTCTAAACTTGGTAAAGTCCTTCGAGTCGGCGATAGTCGCGTTTTTTTGCTTTTTAGAACTTTTCTTAACATCAACAGATCGCTTTTGAGAGACATAAACCTCGGCGTTGGCACGCTTACTTCCATCTTTGTTGATTCCGATTTTTTTAAGAAGCTCTGCTTTAGTGATGTATTCCCATCTTCCAGGCTGCAGGCCATCGATCGATAGGTTTCCAATCGCCACTCTTCTTAGCTTATCGATTGTCACACCAGCGGCCTCACAAATCCTTCTAATTTCTCGATTCTTACCTTCATTTAGTCTAAACTCCAGCCATGTTTTTTGAGGAAGTTGCTCCAAAACACGGACTGATTTTGGCTTTAGAATCCCATCGTGGGAGACAATCCCCGCCTTCAGTTTATTGAGAAGCATTTCATTTACTCTGCCAAATACCTTAACTTCATAAACCTTTGTTACTTCAAACTTTGGGTGCATAATCATGTTGGCCATGTCCCCATCATTAGTCATCAGAAGGAGTCCTTCAGACAGATAATCCAATCTTCCCACAGGAAAGACTCTCTGCTTAATTGGAATAAGATCCATCACAGTTTTTCTTCCTTCTGGATCTGATAGAGTTGTCATGTAACTTCTAGGTTTATTAAGAGCGATATAAATATGGTCAACACTTAGAAGGTCGATCATCTCTCCATCAACCATCACAACATCGCCTTCCAGCGAAACTTTGGTGCCTAGTTCTTTTACGACCTTGTCGTTAACTTTAACTCGCCCCTGTACAATTAAATCTTCGGCTTTTCTTCTAGAGGTTACACCGCAGTCTGCAATGTATTTTTGCAATCGAATAGATTGTGATTTCATGGCTTCATCCTTTATCTGCCTCACGGCTGTTAGTATTATAGGAAGTGTTTATGCTACACACTGCTATTGAAGTCAACAGTGTTTGAATTTAATGCCTGCCGAAGCAGGCCTAAGTTATTCTTTTTCTGTTAGGAAATCGATATCTAAGTCTAAATCTTCAGGATTAATGCCTGATAGATCTATTTTTTCCACAGAATCTTCTTCGGCTTCGGCCTCAACATCAGCCTCTTCAGAAGACCCCATTAGGTCATCAAATGCCGCATCAAGTGCATCAGATAGCTCTTGTGCTTCAAAGTTAAGCTCTTGACCACCTTCAGGTTCGTCAAACGAGATTGGAGAATTAAGCTCAACCGCTTCTTCCGAGTAATCCTCGTCAATAGTCGACAGCTCACTCATGGCCTCTTCTGCCTGAAGATTGGTTTCTTCAAGGCTAGTCTCTAGATCAACAATATCTGAGTCATCAAAGTCCTCTTCCAACACCAACTCAGATTTAGGCAACTCACTAAAGTCAAACTCCTCATCGTCCAGTTTAGGTACATTGAAAAGCTCATCAGAAGTGGTTGGGTTAACTGTTTTTGGCTCAATGATATTGGTGATTAGTTCAGAGACAATTGATGCTTTATTTTGCTCAACCACCTGCGCTTTGCTCACATATTCTTCAAGAAGATCAAAGGCCGATTTTTTCTCAACCCCTTCTTCTGTAGATCTTTTCTTGTCCATATCAATAAGTGACTTAGTGAAAATAGTATCTGAAGCGATTTCTTTAATAGAGTTGCTAAGCTCATCCAACTCTTCAAGCTCATCAAAGTCAAACTTAGCCTTTTCTCCAGTTTGAACAATGCTCTTAATCTCATTAATTGATGCAACATCAGATGCCGATGCAAGTTCGTTTAACTCAGACTCACTTGGAAGTTCTGTGATCTCATTAAGATTAAAAACTTCCAGAAATTCATTTGAAGTGCCATATAATGATGGCCTTCCCATTTCTTCAGAGCGTCCAGTAATTCTAACGAGCCTTTTATCCATAAGCTGTCGAACAATGTGGGAGCTATCTACACCTCTGATGGATTCAATTGCTGTTTTAGAGATTGGTTGCTTGTAAGCGATGATTGCTAAAACTTCCAAAGCAGTTGGACTCAACTGCATTGAAGAAACTTTAAACATGTTCTTAACGATATTAGAATAGGTTGCTTTAGTTCTAAATTGGTACCCTTGTGCAACCTCCATAAGGCGAATCCCATGATGTTTGGACTCGTATTCTTCTTGAAGTCTTGCAATTGATTCGTGAACGACTCTTAGAGGCAAATCTGTATCAATTTGAGTTTTTATCTTTTGAAGCGTAACCGGCTTATCACTCATAAAAATGATCGTTTCAATTGCTCCACACAAAGTCTCATGATTAAGACCTGTTCTAGCTTGCCACAACTTGTCCTCTTGCTCCTTCTCATTAAAGAAGTCCAAATCGAGGCTAAATTCCTCTTTAGTAAAGTCCCAAGAATAATCAATTACGTTCATACCAATCCCACCTACTGAGGCGCCGTCTCAGGCGCGCTTCCAACAATATCTTCGTCTGTTATTTCTTCTTTCTCATCCTCTGGGTCAAACCCATCGGCTGTTTCTACATCGAATGAGTCAAGGCTATTTATAACCTCAACATAAATGTCCCCGTCATGCTCATTTTGAAAAACATCAAGCTTGTTAAGTCTTGCAAGCTCCAACAAGGATATAAAAGTGATGACGATCTCATCACGGTTTTCCTGAGTATTTAATAGTTGGGTCAAAGTGGTTTTGGCCCCAACTTCCAATCTATTTTTAAGCTCGGTAAGTTTTTCTTTAATAGAGAGCCTATCCCTTTTTACAACCGTATATTTTCTCTTCTCTCTTCTGAGAAAATCCACCATAACTTCCGTTAAGGAATCCAGTGACATCGGAGTAAGAATGGAATTTTGGATCGCTTTTCTATCAATTTTAGGCTTTACGAATATGTCTTCATCTCTTCTAGGAAGAGTCCAAAGCTTCTCACCAAGCTTTTGAAACTTCTGAAGTTCTTCAAGTTTTTCAATAAGCTGCGCTTTGGTGGTGATTTCTAAATCACCTTCTTCGATTTTGATCTTTTGGTCTTCTTCTTGAGTGACAGTCTGAGACTTAATAAAAAGAAGAGAGGCCGCCATGTAGAGATACTCTCCGGCGACATCAAAGTTCACGTCTTGAAGCTTTTTCAGATAGTCTAAGTATTGCTGAGTTATTTGATTGATATCCAAGTCTTTGATGTCGACTTCTTCTCTTTGAATCAAGTGCAATAGTAGACCCAGCGGTCCATCAAATTTGTCCAATTTGACTTGGATGTTGTTCTCAATCATGTCGTGTGTGTCTCTCTCTAATATTTAATTAGCTAAAAAGCTGCAAAAAATAATATGTTATGCTTTGTCCTATTTGAGTCAAAGGTCCCAACACTCTTCCTAAGGTTGAAACGCCCATCATACTAAGCCCTATGATCACTAAAAATATCATTGGTGTATATCTGGCCAACTCTTCATACTTTCTAAGAGCGCTTCCCTTTAAAAAAGAGGCTACCATCTTCGAGCCATCCAAAGGAGGCAATGGAATCAGGTTAAAAAACGCTAATAGGAAATTTATGAATATGGAGTAGCTAAGCATTTGCAAAATTACAGCGTAATACGAAAAACCTTGAGAAACTTGAGTCGCCACAAAAGCATAAATAAATGCTGAAAGAGTTCCCAAGATCAAGTTTGCGCCAGGTCCAGCAAAACTAACCCAGAACATCGCCTTGCGATGGTCCTTAAAGTTTCTGCTATCCACAGGAACAGGCCTGGCCCAACCAATAACGGCCCATCCAAGAACAACTCCAATTAAAGGAAAAACAATTGTTCCCATTGGATCCACATGAGCGGCAGGGTTAAAAGTAAGCCTCCCCTCTCTTTCCGCTGTGGTGTCACCAAATCTTTTGGCCATATAACCATGTGCCCATTCGTGAAACACTATGGCCAATAAAAAGCCAGGTGCGGATTGAGCGATTGTAAAAAGGATTCTTTGTACGTCCATAAGCAGATTTAATATCAAATTGCGCACTATGACGCAATCATTGGCCGAGTTTTTCTCTTTTCATGCTCTAGCCGATATCCCATAATAAAAACAGTATGATAAAGAAAAAGATTCAAACGATTTTATTTTTTCGCAACGCAAATAAACAAAAGACATTTTTGCTCTTGCGTACGAACCAGCGCAGAAAAAACTTCTGGCAAAACATAACAGGCTCCCTAGATGAAGGGGAATCCTTTGAATCTGCTGCCATACGAGAGGCCCAAGAAGAAACTGGTTTAATAAAATCAAACATCCAAAATACTTCGGACCTTGATTTAAGTTTTGAATTCTTCGATCAATGGAAAGAAGACGTTCTTGAGAAATGTTTTGCAATCGAAGTAAAAGATCAATTTCCGATACAAATAGATACATCGGAGCATGACCAATTTAAATGGGTTCATGAAGATGAAATAAATAGAGACATCGTTAAATTTGAATCCAACTGGAAGGCCCTGGAAAAGGCGAAGACCAATTTATGAAGCTGCTCCTTGCAATACTAATGATTCACACATGCTCTTATGCTCAAGACTTTGAGAACGTGGCCATTGATGAACTCGTTGATAGAGAAAAGAAAATTATAGATTCAATAGTTGAAAACGAACTAAAGGACAGAAAGAACCTTCCAAAAGAAGTTGTGATTGTTCAGCTTTCAGATATTTTAAAGTCCCCCACCCAAACCGTTCACATATCAAAAGGGGCAAAGCTCATTAACCTTCTCACAGGAGATCAAGAGCTGCTCACGAAAGACATCTATGCCATTGCATACACTAGGCCAGACTCATCAGGATACTTTTACTTAAAAAACAACACCGGAGCTCCCAAATATAAGACCCTTCTAAAAAACCTAACCGATATCTCTCAAGTCACTCAAATGTATGAGCCACCTGTCTATTACAGGCCAATCTCAGAGACAGACAGGCCAAAAGAAATGAATGACACTGAGCTCAACTTTACCACAGAGTTTAACCTTCACCTTGGGGCAACAAACCCTGGCTTTACCAAAGACCTTGTTAATGATTCACATATTGGTCGCCTACTAGGCTATGAGGCCCAAATTTATGACAACTTCAGCCTGCCATTCTCTATTGGAGCCACACTTCTTTATGAAACCATATCGGCCAATATTGGAGAAGGTAGCGAGAACTATAACTCTAATGCCTTGTCACTTGGAGCTCTTGTTAAATTTTCTCCAATTGATTTTTTTGGCCTTGCTTTTATAACAAGTTTGGGAGCAAGAACGTCGGCATTTTCAAAAATAAATGAACAAAGAAGCGAGGAGACTCTAAGTTACAACCTCTCTAAAAATGAAATTTTTGGAGCTGTACAATACGTCATTACAATAAACGACATTAATGCCACACTAGGTATCAGCTTTAAAAGACAGTGGATAAAGGCAAGCTCAAACGAATTTAGAACAGACCTTTCTAATGATAATTCATTTGATGACAGTATTTCGGTGACTATTGGTCACCTGGCGAGGTGGCCATGATTATTTTGGCAGTTTTACTTATTTCCGCTTCCTCCTATGGGGCTAAGTTTCATAAACATCATGACGGCCTACAACTAAGAGAGAATAAAGGACAAGTTACAGTCCTAGAGGCCCCACTCTTTTCAGAGCCTAATGTAGAGAGCTTCATAGTCGAGCACATTAGAAAAGGAAGAGAGCTCTACATTCACCCAGCAGAATTCCAGGTGGATCGCTATAGAGAAGTGGTTAATGTAACCAATGATGAAATCTCTAAAAACAGAAACTTGCTCGACAAAAAACACCATGACCCATTGTTTAAAAATGAAGAAGATACCTACATCCCTTCCCCTGATTCAAAGTTCTACAAAACACTAGCTACTAATGGACAGGATGCCTGGATTCTAAAGGATCATGTTTTTTTACTTTACCAAGATATTAGAGAGCTTGATCAAGAAGTTGTGCGACACGACCCCACCGATTATAGAATCGAAGAGCCCTTGCCTGAAGGATTTCCTCTCAAGGGTCCAAAGATATATAGAAGCTACTTTGGATTGGCCCTTGGCATCCCAAACTACCCCTCTTACCAATACCCATCAAGTATTGATGATACTGGATATGGATTCTTAAAAGAATTCTCATTCGCATGGTTTTCAAGTGTTGAGTTTGACCCGGAGAAAAGACTCTTTTTTGGAGGTCTGATTAACATCACTCAAGGACAGATTGATTACCAACTGGATGGAAGAAAAGCTGAAGAATTAACGTTTAAAATTTCTGCCGGCCCCATGATTGGCTATGACCTTTGGAGAAATGATAACCTAAGAATAAATGCCAATACATCCCTTCAGTTTGCATTTGTGGACTTTCTTGAAATCAAGCAGTTTTCAGCTGACGAATCTGACACGAGAACTTTTCAAAGCTACCAGTTTGCCCCACGAGCAGGTCTTAATGTTCAAAAACCAAAGTTTTTCTACTCAATGGACCTAGTTGTTGGTTTCAACTTGAACTGGGATCTTCCTCGAACCTTTAGCGCCTCCTCCAAAAAAGATAGACCAGAATGGTGGGACGGTGACAGTTTTACTAGGGACTCAAGTTTCCAAACTACGTATTTCCTAGGTTTACAGGGGGATTACTAGCCTTCAGGCAATATTTTCCCTAATCGTGCCAATTTATTTTTTTTCTCAAGGGCCTTTGATTGCTCCCGATAAGTCTTGTGAACGGACACGATGTCCACACTCAAAGAAAGATATCCAGGAGGAACTCATGAACACGCCACAAAATCAAATCACTAAAGAAGTACTTTTCCAAAAACTAGGTAAAACTTGGTACATATTCACTGAAGTAAACGAGAAAGTAATCTACAGCGCTATGCCTGAGGGAATGGATCCAAGAAGCACAAAACTGGAATTGTATGATGTTATAGAAGACCACTTGAAAAAAGTTGCTGAACAACCTCGTTTCAAGGCAGAAAGAAGCGCTTAATAATGGGTGCGGCTAAAAAATTTAAAGACCACTACCCTAAAGAATCCAAGGATGCACAGAATCAACGGGACAAGGCCGAGATTCAAGCATATAAGGAAAAAATAGAGGATCTTCTTTGCAAAGATCCAAAGCTTCAGAAAAAAGCGGCAGATATTATATCCACGCTCATAAATTCAAAAAAATAACCATAAATGGCCTCTTTTTCACAGAGGCCTTTTTTTTACCCACATCTAGCCCAACCGCTTTGCAAATGTTAAGGTTTGTTAAACTTAACTGGGGGAATTTTATGGCCGTAGGCTTTTACAACTTCAATGAACTTCACAACGAACAACTTCAAAAAGAAGTTATGGAGCGTTTTGAAGAAATAGTAAAAAACAATGCCTTTGTTGAAGGCAAATACAATACATCTTTTGAAAAAGATTTTGCGAAGATGATTGGAGCAAAGAGATGTTTGTTAACTGCAAACGGTACAGACGCTCTTGAAATTGGACTTCAAGCTTATGATGTTGGACCAGGAGACAAGGTTGCGATTGCAGCGATTAGCTTCTTTGCAACAGCAGAGTGTGTTGTTAACAGAGGTGCAACTCCTGTCTTTGTTGATGTCGACGAAAAAACGGGTTTAATGGATCCTGAATCTTTAAAAAGAGTAATCAGCACTCATAAAGTAAAAGCTGTTATACCTGTTCATATTTATGGATTGCCGGCACCGATTGAGGAAATTGAAAAGATCTGCCAATCACGCGGAATTGGCATCGTTGAAGACGGTGCTCAATCTCATGGCGGAAAGTACGCCAATGGAAATCCAATCGGCTCATCCAACAACTTGGTCACTTATTCCTTCTACCCAACTAAAAACTTGGGTGCTTTTGGAGATGCTGGAGCAATAACTGCTCCGAATCAAGAGATGTCAGATAAAATTCAATCCATAAGAAATCACGGAAGAAGTCCTGAAGGCCATAAGCTTTATGGAAGAAACTCTCGTTGCGATCATATGCAAGCTGCTGTTTTGGATCTTAAGCTTCAAAGCTTTCCAGCACAAAATGAAAATAGAAAAGTAGTTGCAAAGAAATACTTCGAGGCTTTGAAAGACACTCCTCTAGAACTAGTTCCTGAAAAGTACTTGGACCTATCTTCTTGGCACCTATTCCCTGTAAGACTAAAGAACAAAGAAGAAAAGTATGCTCTAAAAGAACATTTAGATAAAAACAAAATTGGTAGTGCTTTGTTTTATGAAAAGGCAATGCCGGAAGAGAAGCCTTGTCAAAACCTTGAAGGCGAAAAAGAAAAGGCAATCACGTTTGCCGCTCAAACTCTATGCCTTCCAATGAATCCATTTGTAAGCGATGAAGAAATTGCTGAAGTGGTTAAGGCCATAAAATCATTTTTTTCTTAGATAGATAAGGAAAGGCCGGAGATTCTCCGGCCTTTCCTTTTTTTACTCGCAAACTGACGCTTGAAAAGTTCCAATTAGGTAATTCGTTTCATCGTACTTCGCTCTCAAAGCTCCATAAACCTGGCCATCGGCCACTCTAGAAATTTTAAGAACACCGTTTTTTACCTTTTTAGTGCTAGGAATCTCACCTTCAAAAGATGTAAGCATAACCGAAGACTCTTCTCCTAACTCAATACGACCTGGAGCAAGCTCGATTTTAGCAACAACAGTTCTCATGCCAATTTCAGCAGGCTCACATGGATTTTCAATATTTGCATCCCATAGAGTTAGATAGCTTTTACCTTCTTCGTCAGCAGTGCTAACTCTCCCAGAGATGAACGTCCAAGCTTGCCCGTCAATTTCTCCAGCAAGGTTCTGTCTTTCGAAGGCTTCAGTAGCCTCAGATGCTGCGTCTTTTTTAGTCGTCTTGTTAGGAGATGAATCATTGTCATCCGAGCTTCCATTACAAGCCACCAATCCCAAAAGTAAAAGTCCAACAATCAAATTTAATTTCATTCTCTACCCCTTTTATAATAGATAAAACCGTGGCGTTTTTATCTAATGCTCGAGCGAAATGTTCAACAAATCACACCTAGAATTTGCTTGGGCGCCTTCACATAGAGGCCATGTCAAATAGGTTAAATCCGACCAATAAAATCAAGTACATGAGTTATCTAATTGGAATCATGGCAGGAGGAAAAGTTTTCCCTTTTTTTCATAAAAAATACTCAACGAGTCTACTTTTATGCCGACAAAGAATACAAGCACTTTCACTGGGATTTGAAAGTGAAAATTAAATTATTAACTGTGAGCAAGGTAGCTCGCCGCTTCTGGGATTTAGCGGATTATAAGGAGGTTTTTTATGTATGTAGGAGATTAGGATGGGACTTAGAATTGGAACAAATGTAGCTTCTTTAAACGCGCAAAAAGCTTTAACTAAAGTAACTAAAACTGAAGCGGACACTTCCGCAAAATTGGCAAGTGGTGAGAGAATCACAAAGTCTTCAGACGATGCCGCAGGTTTGGCAATTAGTGAAAAGCTAAAGGCAAATATTAGATCGAGCCAGCAGGCCAACCGAAACGCAAACGATGGTATCAGTATGATCCAAGTTGCCGAAGGTGGATTGAACGAGCAAGGCAACATGCTTACTCGTATGAGAGAGCTTGCAATTCAGGCCGCTTCTGATACTGTCGGCGATACTGAAAGAGCTTACACGGACATGGAATATCAACAGTTAAAAAACGAGGTTGAGAGAATCTCGCAGACCACAAAGTTTAATGACGTTTCATTGCTTAACGGTCAAGGGGAAGCTCTAGAGTTTCAAATTGGCTCTGGAAACGATGAATTTCAAGATAGAATCGCATATGATGCTGGAAAGATAAGTTCAGGATTAGATGCTCTTGGAATCGCAGAAGAAAGTGTTGCATCTAAAGAAGGCGCACAGGCCTCTTTGGAGAAAATTGACGCTGCAATCAACAACGTTTCTGGACAAAGATCTGAGCTTGGTTCATTGCAAAATAGACTGCAAGCAACAAGCGCAAACTTGGATACCTCAGTTGAGAACATGTCAGCAGCTAACAGTCGAATTAGAGACGTTGACTATGCGGCAGCAACTGCGCAAAACGCACAGAACAACATCTTGAAGCAGGCCAGTACTTCTGTCTTGTCTCAAGCAAACTCTTCTCCGCAACAAGCGTTGAGACTGATTGGCTAAGAAATTTAAAGACCAAAAAAGATGGCCGCTCTTTCTAGAGCGGCCTTTTTTATTTAATTAAACTTTTACCACTTAACAAAACACCATCGGCCAGATTTATTCTGAATGCTTCCACCTCTTTTATATTCAAGGCCTCCATATAGGATTTCACTAGAATAAGGTTTGATACATCAGTTGAAGCGTAATCACCTCCAATATCAGCATCATGTTTTGCAAGTTTTGAAGAGATCGTGCTCTCTAACGTTGAGTGGTCATATTTACTCTCTACTTTGGTTTGTCCCCTAACAGAGTAGTAATGAACTCCTCCAATACCCAAAACCTGAGCACCCGATTGAATTTTCTCTTTTATTGTTTTTGGAACAGTGGTTTGAGCATAAGCTTTCGCGGCATTTTTGGATGTTTGATAGTCTAACTTTGAAATTGGATTTGGAGTCTTTACCTCTTTTGGGTCGTGTTTTTGAACATTCTTAATAATGAGCTTTTTAAAACTCGCCGATGCAATTTTTCCTTCATAAATATCAAATTTTCCAAGTTTATTGTAAGAGGTCATCTGCATCGATCCTCCTCCAATATCCCAGACTAGAACTTGGCTAACTTCTTTATTGCTTTTTGAAACAGCAGCAGCAAAGCCAAGAAGTGCTTCTTCTTTTTGAGAGATTACATCAATATCGATGCCGCTATCAATGGCCAATTTTTTGGCGACGACCTCACCATTGTCGGCAGTTCTGAAAGCACTGGTGGCCACTGCCTGATATGACACAGGAGAATAGGCCTGTGCCATTTTTTTTAATTTTAAGAGGGCATTGAGTCCATCTTGCTGAATATCTTCTCCTAAAAGATTCTTTGGATGATTTTGAAGTTTTTCTTTATAGGCCACAGGCTCATTGGCCTCTAATAGGATTTTTTCTATCTTTTGAAGACAAGTGTTTACGCGCCCAACTTTCATCTTGGTTGTGCCTGAGCCAATATCGAATGCGGCCTTAACCTTTATGCAATCATCACCATAAGCAAACGTTGCAAACACTAAAACAAACAAATACTTCATAATACCCCTAATTCAATTCCCACTTACTCGATTTCACTTAGTGACAGTCCCCACCCACATACAATATTAATCATTACACCAAGAAACTTTTAATAGGTCTCATATTTAAAGTATGATTTGGCGTCGTGGTGTCATAACAACCAGAATTAATGCTTTGAAATTCAACTATCTCTCCATTAATCCTTTCTACCCATATAAGGCAATTTTCATACCAATACAGACTTGAAACTTGCGAACAGAAACCAAGTAAATTCAAAAACTTACTTTAGATTATTTTTCTGTTTTGTCCCGTACCCACACACCACCCTGACATTTGTCTAATAGTTAGACATTTCAAGACTAGCTATCTTATTTAAGAACTCACTTAAATGCGGCTCAATGAATGGTGAATTGGGCTGAATGATGTAGAAGCTTTCTTCTTTGAATTCATCTAGCTGTTGGATGCTAATGCCTTTGACTCCTCTTACCAACCAGTTTGAAACTATCGCAACCCCTAGGCCCTGCTTAACAAATTCGATTTGTGCCAATGGAGAATCGACATATGTTATCTGACTAGAGCGCCCTAGCCTCTTTTTGTAGGCGTAATTAACAAGATAATCCTTTTGCTCTACCAAGATCCAGTTCAGTTTTCCTAAGTCCTTAATATTAACTTTCTTTTTACTGATTAAGACTGGTTTTTCTGAAAGCCACTTTCTCGAAGTTAGAAGATCTGTTTGCACATTTTTATTACAAAGGCCTATATCAATCTGCCCAGCTTCCAACATTTGTAATATCTTTGAGGGGGCACCTGTTACAATATTAAACGAAACTTCACCAACTCCCCTATAATGATCTGAAATAAACTTTGCAAGCACACCATTTAAAATAGGTGTGATACAACCAATCCTTATCTCACTTTGTCCAGCCTTCCCCAGAAGTGCATTAGATTGGGATTTAAATTGCTTGGATAAATTGAATAATTCCTGCCCGACTTTAGTCATTATAACTTTTTGAGGGGACCTAATAAAAAGTTGCTTTCCAACACTTTCTTCCAACAACCTGATTTGGCGACTTAAGGCCGCAGGTGTCACATTTAATTCCTTCGCAGCAGCTGTAAAGTTTAGAGTTTTTCCAGCTAAAATAAATGCTTCTAGATATCTATAGTCCATGAATTTATATTTAAATAATTTAAACATGAAATCAAGTATATTTAGTTTTTTACATAGTGATTTTATATGTAAAACCCTCCCTACAGAAACTTAAAAATCAAAGGGGAAACTATGAAAAGCTTAATGACATTAATTTTATTGATAGGATCAGCGGCTACAAGTGCGAAAATCATCACAGTGGAACAAGTTGTGGATTTTTCGATGCTTTATAAGAAATTCACTCCTGTAGACTATAGAGATTATAACCTGCCAGAGGAGCTCGCACAGGAATTTACAATAAGAACAACCTATTCTATCCCAGATAATATGGTGAGCTCTATCAAAAAAGAAAACTACCCTGCTGGCAAAATATGTGAAGGTGACTGGGGCTGGTTTTCTTGCCAAGACTATTCAGCTGGTCAAGAAAAAATAGTGGAATTTAGACAAAAGGACTTCTTCATTAAATGGGAAATAATCAATGTACAAACGGGTCAATTAGTTCAGCAAAAGAGAGGCAAACTAAGACTAAGCTTTAGAAGTGGTGTGCCAGCACATCGTGCTCTTCCAAGAAGTGGTAGTGCAAACATCATCCATATCGAGATACCAAAGACAGAAAGCACAATAAATAATGAGTTCGACTTAGGAAACAATATCTCTTACCTTCAAAATCGTAAGTCCGCTCATGTCATGTTGGAGGACATAAGTTTCAACATAAGCTACGACTACTTAAATAATTATGCCAGATTAGAATTTAATTTTGATAACCTGGATCTAACTAGAAAGCATTACTCAAGTTCCGGCCTTCTAGATATCGACAGGGAAAGATATGGGTTTTACCACAAGGTAGGATCAAGAGAGACTGGTAATGACATAGGAGTGCTTAGAATAGCTACCCCATAATACAGGTGAACTTTGTGTCGATGGCGAGCTAAAAAACGTGAGTACAGTTATGGAAAAGACAAAAGAATCTTCTTAATTAATAGGTCTTCGCGCCTTGTCTACTCGGCCTGGCGCGAACTTTCCCATCTTTCCTCAAGCTCATTCCAATTACTCTCAAAAGATGATTGAACTTCTTTCCAGTTCTCTTGGGTGGCACTTCTCATTTTATTGTAAACTTCGGCCAGTTTTGCTCTTTTATCCCTTAGGATTTCAGCACTCTCTTTCCAAAGCTCTCTTGTATTCATTTCTATATTTTCGGCCTTTGAGTTGATTTTTGCCTCAAGATCATCAATCTTTGCATCTAATCTATCCAGAGAATCCCTATACTCTTCCAACGCCTCTTTTTTCTCAGTGAATGTATAAGACTTCAACTTTTCCCACTCTGTGCTTATTTTGGACTCAGATTCGTTCATGGGTATGTAGGTATTTGCCTTGTTTACCCGAGCTTGCTCAGATCTTTCGTTGTCACAGGAATAGGCCAATATTAGTGTTAAACTTAAAGCTGCCGCAAATCTCAAACAAATCATTTTATTTACTCCCCCAATAGAATGTGTTGAAATTTGTTTACCACCCCCGATCATTCAATAATTCAAGCCGATACAAATAAAGAGTAAATATTTTTTTACAATTTCAATCCTGCCATGCGCATGCCGCTTGTCGGGGGGGCTCTTTTTCTGTATAAACTCGCCCATGAGTGAAGATAAAGAAGAAAAAAAACCAACCAATGAGAAAGATTACGCTTTCAAAGATGACTTTACCTACAAGCATGACAATCCTTATCATGACAAGCTTGGCCTTTTTGACGAAATTGTCTTAAGAGACGACGAGGGAGAGGGGCATAGGGGCAATTGGTCAAAAGACGTATTTGATAATGACCATGAGCTTCATGTAGAAATTGGAACAGGCTATGGCCATTTCATGATCGACTACACCCAACAAAATCCAGGAATCAACTTTGTTGGAATGGATCACCGCTTTAAAAGAAGCTATAACTTGGCAAGAAAGCTTGAAAAACTTGAATTTAAGAATTTCCGCTACCTTAGAGCTAGAGGTGAAAGACTAGGTCATCTATTTGGAGAAGGTGAAATTTCAAAGCTATTCTACTTCTTTCCAGATCCATGGCCTAAGAAGAGACATAATAAGAAGAGACTTTTCCAAAAGACATTTTTAGACATTGCTCACAAAGCGATTAAGGATGGCGGGGAACTTCTAGTTAAAACCGATCATGATGGCTATTTTGAGTGGATGTTGGAAGAGCTTGAAACAGAGAGTCGCTTTAAAAAACAGATGGTTACCTTTGACCTTAAGAAAGAGCATCCTGAGCACTTTCTGGCGAGCTTTGAGACAAAATTTGAAAAGATTTTTCTAGAAAAAGGGATTAAAATAAAGGCCATGGTCTTAACCAACCAAAAGGGATAAAAGTCTGCATGGCCTCTATTGACGAAACTATTGAGATAATCAGGGAAACTCCAATTTCCTCTATTGTTTCATTTTATCATTCCATTAGAAAGAAAGGTGCAAACTTTGAGGGGCTTTGCCCTTTCCATGGGGATACCAAGCCCTCCCTCGTAGTAAGTGATCAAAAAAGAATCTATAAGTGCTTTGCTTGTGGAGCAGGTGGAGATGCCATCAAGTTTGTCATGGAGCGCAATGGGCTCCAGTTTATTGACGCCGTTAAAGAGATTGCTGACAAGATTGGCATTCAAGTCGAGGAAACTAAAAAGAAGGCCTCTGATCCAAAGTTTGACATGGCCATAAGAGTTTTAAAGGCCGCAAACAAACTCTACAGAAAAGTTGCCAGTGAAAGAAATCCTGAACTCTACCAGGAGTTTCTTAAAAACCGTAAGCTCAATGAGGACTCAGTCAACGACTTCGAAATAGGTTATGCCACTAAAAACAACATGTTAGTGAGCTATTTAAACTCTATTGCTAAAAAAGAAGACAGGGAATTTGCCCTAAAAGTGGCAGTAGACATTGGAATCATTAGGCCTAGCAAGCACGGCGGTGGTTATTATGACTTCTACCGAGACAGAGTTATGTTTCCTATCGCAGACCAACAGGGCAATGTCAGAGGATTCTCGAGCAGGGCAGTACTTCCAGACCAAAAACCCAAATACCTCAATTCGGGTGAGTCCTATATATTTGACAAGGCCAACACTCTCTATGGTTTTCACCTTGCAAAGCCCCATATCAGAAAACAAGAGATGGTACTCATTGCTGAGGGAAATATGGATGTGGTCGCATTGCACCAATACGGTTTTAACTACTCTGTCGGCACTATGGGTACTGCCTTGAGCGAGAATATGGCAAAAATGCTAACCAATATGACTAAGAGCATATATTTGGGGATGGACTCTGATCCGGCAGGAATCAGTGCCATGACTAGGATTAATGAAATGTTTATGGTAATGGGTGTGCTGCCTAAGTTTATCGATTACTCGCCTGCCAAAGACCCAGATGACTTTCTAAAAGAGTTTGGCCGCATAGAACTATTGAATCGGATGGAGACCTCTGCACCATTTTTGGACTATATTATAGAAAAGGCCATTCCTGTGCCAATTCCAGAGACTGTGGATAGAAAACTAGAAATTCTAAATGAAATTTTTGAATTCATTGCCCCATTGAAAGATGGCCTTATGGCAAAGGAGAAGGCAGTTGAGGCCAGTAAGGCTTTAGGGCTTAAATCATCAAATGAGGATATAATAGAGGCCTACAAGGAATTCCTTGAAGGTAGAAAGCAGAAGTTTAGCAACAAGAAGTTCGACAAAAGAGCAAAACCTGTACCTGAACAACAATTTAGTCGCCAGTTACCAGAAGAAAAAGTATTCTCAGAGCCGGTGCCTCCAAGTGACGCACCACAAGAACTAACTAAGGCAGAAAAGGTCTTTTTAGAAAGGATACTCACTCATCCAGAGTGTGTTCAAAATGAACAAATCCTTGAAATACTTGATTTAATAGACCATTTTGAGGTAAAAGGGTTAATTCAGTGGTTGAAAAAAATTTATTTAGAAATAGATGAAAACGACTACGAGATTTTATTACAAAAAAAGTTGGAAGAGAATTTTTCAAGGCCAGTTAGCGATGTTATCGCCTCGGCAATTTTCAACCACAATAAACTGAAGCTTGAGACCAAAATAGTCGAAAAGCTTCTTAAAGATTTCAAAACTAGAGCGCAAGTTGAAAAGCTTCGAAAGAAAAAGCGCGAGCTTACCAATTTGCAAAGACAGTGCTCTACAGAAGAAGAAAGTTTTGAATTGCTAAATAAAATTCTAGAAGTTGAAAAACAACTTAGAGATATAAAGTATAAAAGCTAACAACCCTAAAGGAAAAAGCTAATGTCAGTAGTATCCGCTTTTTTAAATTCAAAAGACTTCTCCAAACTTCTTCTAAAAGGAAAAGATCAGGGCTTTCTAACACCAGAGGAAATCAACGACGCGATTTCAGCAAGCATTGTAGACTACGCCGAACTAGATCTTATTTTAGAAAAATTGGAAGAGATGAACGTCACTATCAACAAAGTTGATCTTGACGAAGAAGAATCGGAAATGACCGAAATCGAGCTAATCGACGAGGCACTTTCCGCACAGGAAGAAAAAGAGCTTAAGTCCTCTTCTTCCGACCCAGTAAAACTTTACCTGAAAAAAATGGGCTCTGTCGCACTCCTTACAAGAGAAGGCGAAGTAAAAATCGCAAAAGAAATTGAGGAAGGTGAAAAAGAGATCGTTTTATCATGTCTTCACTCCAAGCACGCCTTGGAAGAAATTGCAAAACTGAAAGACAGAGTCAATGCAGCAGATGACGAGAATGAATTTGTTAAAGACCTTGTACGTGGACTTGATGATGAAAGTACAGAGAAAGACATTCTAGATTTCAAACAGAGAATCCACAGTGTTTGCGAGCACGTAGAAGAGCTTCTTGCTGAAATTGTTAACGAAGATGGAACTCTTAGAAAGCTTACAAGAGAAGAGTCTAAGACGATGTCTTTAGTAGAGGACGAGCTCGTTGACCTTACTTTCAACAGAAAGGTTATCAACTCATTCACTGATCCGGTAAAGACATACTTCTTACAGTTCAGAGAACTTTATGAGCAACAGGAAAGAATCTACAAGTTTTTGGAAGTAGAGAACGATCAACAGTACAGAGACCTTTACGACAAGGTAATGGAAGATGACTCCTACAAAAGAAAACTTGCCCGCCACTTATACACAAGTGATGGAAAAATAGAGCAGATGATCAGAAACCAAGAAGATATCCTTAGAAAGCTTAGAAGACTTTCAATGGATGCCGGCATGGCGTACGAGGATATTGAGAAGGTTTACAACATTATTCTTAAAGGTGAAGAAAAGGCCGACGACGCAAAAGCACAGTTGGTTGAAGCAAACCTAAGACTTGTTGTTTCCATCTCAAAGAAATACACAAATAGAGGTCTTCAATTCTTGGATTTAATTCAAGAAGGCAACATTGGCCTTATGAAGGCCGTGGACAAATTTGAGTACCGTAGAGGCTATAAATTCTCCACATACGCGACTTGGTGGATTAGACAAGCAATCACAAGAGCCATTGCTGATCAAGGCCGTACAATCCGTATTCCTGTTCACATGATCGAAACGATTAACAAGCTTGCTAGAACTTCTAGACAACTTGTACAAGAGCTTGGACGTGAGCCAACTCCAGAAGAAATCGCAGAAAGAATGGAAATGAGTGTTGATAAGGTTAAGAAAGTATTTAAAATTTCAAAAGAACCTATTTCCCTTGAAACCCCAATCGGTGAAGAGGAAGACTCTTCTCTGGGTGATTTTATTGAAGACAAGAAAATCATCTCTCCAGCTGACGCTGTGATGAGTGTTACTCTTTCTGAACAAACAAGATCGGTTCTTTCCACTTTGACTCCAAGAGAGGAAAAAGTTTTAAGAATGCGTTTTGGTATTGGTGAGAAATCAGATCACACTCTTGAGGAAGTTGGACAAGACTTCTTCGTAACAAGAGAGCGTATTCGTCAGATTGAGGCCAAGGCCCTAAGAAAGCTTCGCCACCCATCAAGGGCCAAGCTTCTTAAGTCGTACATTGACAACTAATTCTACTACTAAAAAAGCCTCCAATCGGAGGCTTTTTTATTTCTATAAATTTCAATCTAAACCTATGGAAGAATAACTTCAATCGCTTCATCACTCTCACAAGCAACTGCGGCCTTCTTCACTCCACCACCCTCTTCAATAATCGCCATATCACTTATAGTACAAGCACTCGTTAGGGAGTAGCTTGATAAGTTAATCTCACTCCATGTTGCACCAGCATCTGAAGTATAAGCGATGGTAGTGCCGTTGTAACAAGCTGTTGCCAAAGTATTACCTGCATCACTTAGAAGAGTCTTAAGTATTCTTTGGCTACATGAGGCCAGTCCAGGATTCGTGGCATACGCTCCAAAACTTACGCCGTCATCCAGAGACTGATCCAGCTGTCCAGTTGAAGAAATTGCAAGAACAGAACCAGTCCCAAGGTCCTCGATACCTGCAGCAGAAGCAAAGCCTAAAGCAGAAGTAATATCTGTTTTGGTGCCCCCAGAAAGATCTATTTCATAGAGCTTTGATCCTGCAACATTGTAAATGTAATTTGGATCAGCAGCGCTAAACATTGCATCGTAACTGTGGCCAGTATTTGAGACTGATGTCACTGATGTATTTGAATTGCTAGACATAAAGTTTGTTGAAGTCTTAACCTGTCCGTTTGCAACAAACGCTACGTTGTTTGGATCCGAAGAGTCTAGTGCCAATGACAGTGGACTCGTTGTCCATAAAGTTCCGCCTAGAAGTGCACTCGTTGCAAATCCATCAGTTGATCTAAACACTGCCGAACAAGTAGTTGCGTCTTGATCAGCATATGCCAGAACATAATTGGTATTACTCTTTGGAGTTCTAACCCTAACCTTTGCGTCACAACCGGTGCTGTGAACTGCTCTCCAGTCCCAATTTAGAGCTGAGTCTGTAGATTTAAATATATTCCAATTTCTATCGGCAGCATAGACAGTGCTATTGTCCTCACTTGAAATGGAAGTAAGCTTTGCATAAGGCATAGGTGTAAACACCTCAGTAAATACTCCACCATCTTTAGAAATAAACATCTGATTGTTTAAGGTAACAGCGATTGTCTGCCCGTCCCCGGAAATGGAAACACTTCTGTCTGTGACAGCAGCTGTAATGCCGTTAATCGTTCTAAATGTAGTAAAGCCTGCTGGTGCCATTGATGAACTTGTTTCAACATCAATATCAGCTCCATCTTGAACTAATCGCACTCCAAGCCCTGTGCTATCTATATCCCAACGGCTAAAGTCACTTACATAATTGGTGCTGAAATCACTAAATGACTGGACGTCA
>CEUD01079688.1_pt1 | contig 19945 bp, 17 predicted proteins | sample 356481 | NCBI WGS metagenome assembly CEUD01 (sample SAMEA2623314, study PRJEB7988) | marine metagenome | isolation source: saline water (ENVO:00002010), including | reverse complement strand
ACTACGAGATTCTGCTTGAAACCAAGGATGGTTGGGAAGTCGTCGACAGTGTCCGGGCGAACTGTCAGCACCACCGTTTTCATCAGTTGGCGGAGCCCGCTGAAACGAGCGCTGTGCGTATCCGTGTAACAGGAACCAACGGCTCGGAGAGCGCCAGTATTTCGAACTTGCGAATCTTCAGCGAGCTCGGGGATTATCCGGACCCCTGGGGCATGTAGAGACTTTGCTCAAACAAATAAAAGGCCGGCAGCTCTTTGAGTTGCCGGCCTTTTTGTGTGCTTATTCGATACTGAGTAGGGGCTGGTCGCCTCCGGATTCATAGCTGTCGAATACGACATAGTGCTGACTGCCCTCAGTGGTGCTTAGGATGAGGATCGATAATTCGCCATCTCCGGCATGCTCGGTGGCCGCAGCGGCTGAGACGTCGAATTCCACGGGCACCCCATTTTGAATCGTCGTGCCACTAACCGTATCCAGCAGTGTGCTGTAGGCTGGCTGGTTGTTCCAGGTGACGCCTGTTTCCGTCCAGCTGTCGTCACTGACGAGATAGGCCTTCAGCTCTGTGTTGTTGATGCTACTGCCCACAGTGTTCGGGGTGAGGGATAAGGTCGCGTTGGTAATGCTGCCGGAATAGCTTGATAAATCGAATCGTAGAATCGCCATGCGGTCGTAGTCACTGCTCGCATCATTCTTGACCCAAAGCGAGCCATTACTGCCGTAGTTACTCGAAGCGTAGCTGCCTGCACGGATAAAGCTGTCGGCCGCGGTTGCCAGATCCGTGTAGTAAGCACCGGCAATCACATTGGCGTATTCGGTGCCCACGCGCAGCTCGTCCCACTCGGCGGATTGAGCGGAATTTCCAAAAGGACCGTGTTGAATCGTGACGGTGTTAAAGCTGAAGTAGTTGTTCTCATTGAGTGTCAGCGCCGCGCTGGCAGTCGATGGTTCGCCCGAGCTTGGAGCGGGGTCCACCCAGACATACACCGTGTTGCCTGCGGGGCCGCATCCATTCGCACGAGAAAGAGATGAAGCGAACTGTAACTGCTTCCCGTGATATTCGTGTAAGCCGTGCTCGGGCCCTTCACTTGCCAGTTGCCGGATGTGGCTTTAAAGGAGAGGCTGCCGAAGTCGATTTGGCTTGCCCGCGCGGAGCTGTTCTTCCTGGCCAGAAAGGAGAGCCAATAGGTCCCGGTTTCTGCACCCACGCTCTCAGGCAGTGTGCGGGTGATCTTCTGGTGGACTCCATCGCTATCGTAGATTTTGAACCGATTCCCTGTGGTTACGAGGTCTGTGTAAGTGAATCCGGAACTGACGACTTCTGTATAGCCGCTGCCCCCGCTGACGGACCAGGCATCAGACCATCCATAGCCTCCGTTGGCGGAGTCAATATCGCCTGTTGTGTAGTCAAATGGTTCATACACAAAGAGGCTTTCCTGGGGGGCGGGCGTGACCGCAGCGAAGCTGGTGCCGAGCCGCAGTTCGTCCCATTCTCCGGATTGCACCGAATTGCCCCAGACGCCGTGTTGGATCGTCACTGTGTCGAAGGTGAATCCTCCACTATCTGTTAAAGTTGTGAGGGCCGAAGCGGTTGAGGGCTCACCGCTGGACAGATCCGGATTGGCCCAGACGTAGACGGTATCGTCAGCGGCTCCGACATCGACGCGTATCAGGAAGAAATGCTGATGGGCATTGCCGACCCCGCTGAGACTTGTGTAGCTCGTGTCGGGCGTTTTGATCTCCCAGTCGTTCGACTGATAGGCACGGAGCTCCAAGTCGCCAAACTGGATCCGTGCTGCACGCCCCGAGCTGTTCTTTTTCGCCATGAAAGAAAGCCAATAGCTGCCTTCTTCGGTGCCGAACTCTGTCGCAAGTGTGCGGGTAATCCCCTGATTATTGCCGTCGCTGTCATAGACGCGGAAGCGGTTGCCGCTGACAGCTAGGTCTTCGTAGCCAAAGCTGTCTGCTATCACCGAAGTATCGCCTCCGCTTCCCCATGCGCTCCAGGCTCCGTCCCAGCCGATGCCGCCATCAGCCCCGTCCACGGAACCCACGCTATATATTCGCATGTAGACTGGATGAACCGGTCAGGAGGATAAAGGCGAAGTTTCGGATGAGCCGAGTGAGCTTGGAACCTTCATGAGGCAAGCCGCAGATTTTCGTCGATTGGGGGCGGGGGAAACGAATCATATTAGGTAGGGGTTGAGGTGATACTTCGTAAACGACTTCAGCCATAGAGTCCTCCATTTTGATGGCTAAGTGTTTTGTGATTTACGCGTATAGCGAAAACTCATTATGTCAGCTCCCCTGTATGCCGTTGTCTATGACCTTTCGAAGCTCTGTGTATTGTGGTGTCATCAAGTAATCTGTTTACGAGTAAACGGCTTGCCCGTTTTACTTTTACGAGTAGAGAAGAAATAACTGGAATCATGATACCTTACCTCAATTATCCAAAGTGGCTGACTATTACAGCTGCATTGTCCCTTTCTATACTCACTGGCGCGCACGCTGATTCTGTTTCGACGGTTCCGCTTCAAAATCCGCATTTCTCGGATGTGTCAGGTGATGGAAAGCCAGATAGCTGGGACTCTTACCCCGGAGGCGACGGGATCGCTGTTGCAGAAGGAGGCGGTGTTTGGATCGAGGACAGCAGCTCATCCAAGGGCTTGGGTATCGCGCAGTGGGTGCCGGCAACCGAAGGCACGCGCTACACGGTGACAGCGGATGTTGCGGGTGAGGGTGGCTTGTTTGTATACATGAATTTTTTGGAGAAGAAGCCTGCTCAGGCAAAGAAGATTGAGAGCATGACATTGAAGCAGAAGCGGCACTGGATGTCGGGTGGAGGTGCTGAGACGCGCGCCCATTCCTTTTCCGAGATTGCCCCCGCTGGCACAAAATTGATGCGAGTTTGGATTTACAGCCCTTCGAGTGGCACCACGAATGTGCGCATCACGGGTATTTCGATTTCGGCTGAATCGCTGGGAGCGCCCAAGGCCCCCATCGTTGTCAGTCCCGGTTCGCCAATCCCGGAAGATTGTTTGATTGAGAATCCTCGCTTTACGGATCTGGGAGTCGACCACGCTCCGAAACACTGGGAGCAATATCCAGCTGCCAATGGTTCGGGGACGAAGCTGGAGATGACTGAGTCGGGTATGCGTTTGACGGATACGGACAAGAAGAATGGCGTCGGACTGTCTCAGTGGATACCGGTTGAGGTCGGTCAACGCTATACCGTGAGTGCCGAAGTCGAAGGTGACAAAGGACTCTTCCTGTATGCGATTTATACGTCCGAAAAGCCGACGCAAATGAGTCGCTACTCTAAAGTAGAACTCACGCAAAAACGGGATTGGGCCAAGGCAGGCAAGGTAGCTCAAGTTTCTTCAATCGCGCCGCAGGGTGCCAAGTGGATGCGTGTCTGGCTCTACAGTGCCTCTTCGGGAGAGTGCGATGTCATCGTGAAGCAGATCGTGGCGACAAAGAAAAATGCCAGTAGTGACGCTGCCGCAGTGGCCGCTGGCCTGCTGAACTGGATGGATTTTGAAACGGGCGATCTGACGCAAGCTTCCAGTAAGGAGGGCGGGGATCGCGAAATCGTAAAGAAGGGCGAAGGCCCTGTGCGTGAAGGGGAATATGCTTACCGTGTGCTTTTGAAGAAAGGGAAAGAGCGCTCCGAACTGGCCGGTCCTCGCTCGCCTGCTTACGGCGAAGCCCGCTACGGCTGGAGCATCTATATCCCCGAGGATTTTGATGCAGAGATCACTCCCTATAGCATTGTCACCCAATGGCATGACTGGGGAACTGGTAAAGAGTATATTGAAGATGGAGGAGCGCCGACACACTTGTATATTACCAAGAACAGTTGGCAGTTTAAGCTTCGCTACCAAGGTGAAAACAACCACGTGGATTCGACACTCTTTAAGCTGGGCTCAATCGAGGCGGATCGTGGCCAATGGACTGACTGGGTGCTCGAGGTCGACTGGCAGGCACCAGGCAAAGGCGGCTGGATGAAGCTGTATAAGAACGATGAACTCGTCATCGATTATAAAGGACCGACTTGGTATGAGGGGAAAGATCGTGGTCCTTACTTCAAGTTCGGCATCTACCGCGGTTGGGGGGGCTGGAAAGGAACTGAAGCGCATTCCAAGCTCGTATTTGATGCATTCCGAATGGCAGTAGGCAAGGACTCAACTTATGAAAAGGTAGCTCCGTCTACTTATGCAGAAAGACCTGAATAATTAAGTCCCTTGTGAAAGGTAGTAGTTTACTTGTAAACCTTTCTATTTGTTGATGCCTTAGGCACGGCTTATAGTATTGTGCCTCCTTTTATCCAAAATACCATTAACTCCCACATATTATGAAATATAAAAAGCTTATCTGTCTACTATTTGCTACTTCGTCAGTCGCGTTGGCCCAGACTAGTTCATACTGGGATGGCCAACAAACAGGAGAGTGGGGGGATGCCTCCGGATGGTTCGAGTCTGATAATTCGACTCCGAGTACGATACCGAACGGCGTGGATCATGTCGCCAACTTTAGCAACAATTCCTTTTATTCAGGCTGGGGGTCGATCAGTCTCGAAGTCTACGCTGAGGATGGCGGAGGCAGCGAAATCGATGGGGCGGATCTTGATGTAACCCTGGGCACGTGGAGCCAGACCTCAGTTACGAGCGGCCGCCATATTGATGTGCGCAGTGAGGGCACGGGCGGTGCGGCAACAATGACCTTTGATGTGAGTTCTGGAAATGCAGCCATTAATCACCACGCGAATAGCACGAGTTCCGGATTAACCTTTCAAGTCGTTGTTCAACTCAATGATAACTTGGTCGTGACAACGACTGGAAATACCATCGCAACTGGCTATCGGGAGGGCGTCACGTTTAATAATGCCGTTTCAGGTGCGGCTTCCATCACCAAAAATGGAGCGTCCACACTGAGTTTCGAAGGAAGCAGTGCGAACAGTTTTAGTGGTGGACTCTTTGTCAATGACGGCCTGGTGCAGGGAATGAAAGACGGTGCCTTTGGGACAGGGGACATTCATGTGGCCGAAACGTCGGCTACCAGCACTGCCACAGTGGAGATTGCGGATGGTGTGAATGATGCGATCAATGACCTCGCATCACTCTATTTGGTCAGCTTCGACGATGGTTCAACGAACTACTCGACGATTACACTCGCAGCTGGTGTCAACGAAACGATCGCAGCTCTCTATTTTGATGGTGTGCTGCAAAGCGCAGGCACTTGGGGGGCGACTGGCAGCGGTGCTGATTTTATCAATGACAATTGGTTTGCCGGCACGGGCGTTCTGAGTGTGGTTCCTGAGCCAGCTTCTTTTGGTGTACTTCTGGGGGCTTTGAGTCTTGGATTTGTTGCCGTGCGCCGTCGTCGATAACTCAGAAAACTATAAAATTTATTTAAAGCCCGATTGTAGCCTTACAGTCGGGCTTTTTTGACCGACTGTGATTTTAGTTCAGGCATGGTGGTTATGACCTTCGTTTAATTTTGTATGATGCGTCTATTTCAAATCCTGACTCTGCTTGTTGTTCTGTAGAATGGCAGTCTTCATTTATATGCTGATCCTGTTTTGAAAGATAAGCTCGATTCCATGGAGCGAAGTCATCCTCGACTTTTGCTCACAGATGAGGCCGTTGAGGACATGCGCGCACGGGTTGCGAGCGATTCTGAGCTGGCGAAGCTGGCGCTGACTTCCCGCGACCTGATACGTGGTGCACTCATACAAAAGGCGATGGAGGCATCATTGATCAAAGATTATTGGTGGGTGGGCAGTTCGAATAATTGGAACCAAGTCTGTCGTGGAGCTTTTGAGTGGTGGGGATACGGCTTTTGAAATCTTTGAAATCGAAAAGCCACCGCAGGACTACGATGCACCGAACCCCGGCGCAAAGATGCTCGGATTTAAGCTGAATTTAAATCCGGAATCAGACCGGAGAATCGCCGTGGCATTGATTCCCGGAAGTGTGACCGATGTGGAGATCGAATTTCCCGAAATGAAGGACTGGTAGGTGGTCTGGAGCCCCAGCGCAGCTATTGCGATTTCGGTGCATAGCTTGTTTGGAGGCCATGAGCGGATTTGTAGGCCTCGGCGATCTGCTGCATCTGGTAGAGCGCCTCCTGGTGCGAAGCTTCGTGGGCGAGATTGCGGGTTTCGTTGGGATCGATCCGGTAGTCATAGAGCTCTACATCGACAACCGGGCCACTCATGTCACCTTTGCGAAAGCGCCGGTCAATCCACTCGATATATCTGTAGCGCTCTGAGCGCCATGCGTAGCCCATGATTTTCCGGCCGTCGAATTTTCGGTCAAACTGACTGACTGCAGCAGTCTTGATCGGCGTGTTGGATCCGTTCAAAATGGGTGTTAGGCTACTGCCTGCCAAGTCATCGGGTGGGTTGATGCCTGCCAATTGGCTGAGTGTGGGGTAGATGTCGAGCAGTTCGACGGGGTGCGCGTATTCGCTGGCGTTTTTGGGTCCCCGTAGGTCGGCAATCATCAAGACCGAACGTGTCGCTTGCTCGTAGTTTGTATGTTTGCACCAAATACCATGATCTCCTAGGTGGTAACCATGGTCGCTCCAAAGCACGATGATGGTGTTGTCGGCTGCGCCGCTATTTTTAAGCGTATCGAGCAATTTCCCCAGTTGTGCATCGATATAGGAGACGCAGGCATAGTATCCGTGGATCAGCGTTGTAGCGAGCGCATCGTCGATCACTTCCGGCGAGGAAAGCGGCGGAATGTCCGCGTAGTTGCCATTGCGCAATTCCCAGCCGGGCTGATAGTGATAGCCTGGCGCTTGATCGGGCATACTTCGCGTTGGATCCGGAGCGAAGTCCGAAGGCTGATATAGATCCCAATACTGCTTCGGGGCGATGAACGGTAGGTGTGGTTTGTGAAAGCCTACGCCCAGGAAAAAAGGTGATTCACCTGCCGCGAGTTCTTCGAGCTGATCTATAGCGGTCTTCGCGATACGACCGTCCAAATAGGCCTCGTCTGACACCTCGTATTGTCCCTCATAGGCGGGAATCCCCCCAATGGTGCGACGCAGGCCCATTTCTTCCGCATGGGTGGTTGCCGGGCTCGATGCGGCTCGAACTTTCGCCACAATCTCAGGATAGAGTGAGCCGAGTTCTTCGTTCGGATTGGCCGGGGCTTGTATAAATCTGCTCCAGGATTCGGGGTCATCCAAAATGGGGCCTTCCACGGATCGAGAGTCGAATATTTTGCCAATGCCTACTGTCTGATAGCCGTTTACTTTAAAGTGCTGGGGTAGGGTGATGACATCAGGCAGTTCATTCCGAATGCGCGTCGCCAAGTCCCAAACTTTGGTTTGATCAGGACGCAGGCCAGTGAGCACACTCGCGCGTGAGGGCCCGCAGACCGCTTGCTGGCAGTGTGCATTCGTGAAAGTCACTGCATGAGTCGCCAAACGATCAAAATTAGGTGTCTGCGTGATAGAATCGCCATAGTTGGACAAGGTCGGTTTGAGGTCATCGACCGCGATAAAGAGAATATTAGGGGTGTTTGCCGGGAGCAGTGTGGGGGCACATATCAGGAGTCCCTGTGTGACTCTGAGGAGAAGGTGTTTCATATTCATAGCTGGTTGGATACTTAGCTGAAGCGATCTCAGGCCGATACTTTTTTTTGTATACTGGTAAACATACGCTTCGGCTAACAAGCTATGAGCGTTCTTTCGCACAGTTGCGTGCATTTGTTGGCCTGAACCATTGCTGGCTTTGGCACGATGGGCACCTTGTGGGAGCGTTTGGCCGCAGCCGACACATTGGTCTATCTGGACCTACCGGTTTGGCGACACTACTGGTGGGTGACGAAGCGCTGTTTGCAGGGGGCTTGGAGGTCACCATTAGGTTGGCCTGAGCGGAGTCCCTTGCTTAAAGGGACATTGACGGCCTACCGCACGGTCGGCTTGTGTCATGATAAACTAATTGTTTTTGCGTTTAATCCTAAAAAAATAGGTTGAACCGTTAATGTGCGTGTGGCTCAGCCTGTCTTCTTATCGTACTATGAAAAGTGATTACCATGCCACCTAAATGCCATCATGTAGCCTATACCGCGGCGAATTCTCCTGTTCATTGTGCTGCGCTCTGAGGGACCACGTTTTGTCCCCATTATTGGGGCGGGCAATCGCAAGCGACTAAATGGGTTCTGGAAACAGAAATCGAGGCTATGGCGACTTTTTTAGGCTTGGACAGTAGGTATGGGGCTTGAATTCTAGTTCGGATCGATGAGAGATATGCTGTTCCGTGGCATTGGGTGGTTTATCACGAGGCAAGCCCCATCATGAACTTAAAGCTGGCCTCGGGGGCGCCTGGTAGGGCTTCATGTCCGAAGTCGGGGTAAATCAGTTTGTGCTTGGGGGATCGAATTGCGTTGAACGCGGCAAACTGTGTGGATGGGGGGCAGATATTATCCATTAGAGTGATGCTCATGAGCACTTCTGCTTGGATGCGCGCCGATAGGTGGCTGACGTCGATATAGCCCAGCTTTTCGAATATGGCATCTTCTCGTTGATGTAAGGGATCAAAGCGGCGGAAATAGTCGCGCAAACCGACGTAGGCATTCTGATCCAGATCCATGTTCCAAACTCGCTTGTAGTCGCTGAGGAAGGGGTATTGCGAGTAGATGCGTTGAATACGTGGCTCCAGTGCACCGCAAGCTAGAGCGAGGGCGCCGCCTTGACTGCCGCCCATTGCGCCCACGCGATCGGCGTCGACTGTGTCCATTGCCATCACTATTTGTGCCAGTCGTGCTGTGTCTAGAAACACATTACGGTAATACATTTTCTCCGGTGCATCATCGAGTCCTTTGATGATGTGCCCGTGCAGGGTGTTGCCCTTGGTGGGCACGATGTCCTCTGATTGGCCACCTTGACCGCGACAATCGAGCGCGGCGACGGTATAGCCTGCCGCGACGTATGCGAGCATGTCGGTCCAGTTTGCGGAGGCGCCAGAATAGCCGTGAAACATTACCAGCGCGGGCCCTGGCTTTGCGGGTGCTGTGAGGGGGGTGGCCAGCTTGGCATGTACGCGTGCGTCCCCCGTGCCGGTGAAGTGGATGGATTGGCACTTCGCGTAGGGGGCTTGAAAGTCCACTTCAGTGTAGGCGATCTGTGGGTCGATGGCTTTGAGCTCTGCTAAGCCTTGATCCCAAAAGGTATTAAAATCGGCAGGCTTTGGGTTGCTGCTGTGATATTCGAGTAGCTCGTGGAGTGGTTTATCAATGACTGGCATGGGACTCTGGCATAGACAGTGAGGCGCAAGAAAGCAAGCTGTCTTGCTAGGTGTGGCTTAGTTTTTGAGGTAGCGTCACTAGGATACATGATTGCCTTATTCATGGTAGTGGATCGTATCGACGGAATCGCTACGCCAGCCCTGATCGCTTTGGCTTTCGATGTGTATGTCTAGCATCCCGTTGACTGGTAGGCTCTCTGGCAAGATCATGAGCTCTAAGCTTGAACTGTCACTGTCAGTTAGGAAGGGGACATTGGGGTGTCCGTCGCTATCGGTGTCGCTACGCAGAATATCGCCGGGGGAAGTGAAGGTTCCGTCGCCATCGGCATCGATGAAAATGAGTTCGCCATCACCGCTGTAAGCTTCGATTCGCGCGGGAGAGGAGGCGCGAATGCGTAGGTCCAGCGAGGTGGCGGATGATTGCTCGCTCCGCTGTAGGAGGTGGAACACGCTGACCATATAAAATGGATTACCCTCGAGGTAGGCGGCATTGATGACAGCGTTTTCATTTGCGTCACCACTTTCGTGGAATTGAAAAGTGGCTTGTTGAGTCTGCCCTTCGTCTGGAGTTGTGGTGAGTGTTAAATCCAATGGTTCTTGTCCTGCCGGTGCGTCGACATAGATCAAATATTGAGTGTTGCCTTGCAGCTCGATATCAAGGCTGCGTAGGGTGAAATCCTTGTTCAGATTGAGGCTTAGTTGATAGTCGCCCTGCGAAGTTGCCTGGAAATGCTGGATGTGCCCAGCCGCAGTTAGCTGCAGGCTTTGAGTGTTTGCGCTCGAGTTTGTGAGTGTGAAAAGGCCAAGCGCGGGTTTGCCCTTAATTGGAACCGAGACGAGTTTCACTGGTTGGAGATCGATCGCTTGGACGCTGGTTTTCGCGCCGGAGGACGAAGCCGTCTGCGGCGGCTTGTGCGGCTGTCGAGTATCTGCGTTGGGCGTTTTTGCCGTATTGTTTGTGGACGAGTTTTGTTGCAATCTGTCTTTGGTCGCTTTGCGGATCCATTGCGGATATTCGGCGCCGGGTTGATTGATGAGCTTTCGAGCCAGCTGCAGATAGTGTTCTACTAGGGCATCGTTGCCAATTTGCTGATACCATTCGGCCAGCTCTAGGTAACGTAGGGGGAGCCATGCGTAGAGGTCGATCGATTCACAGAATTCGATGGAAGTATGCTGCAGGTCGATGGCGGCGGCGATGTCACCCTGGCTGGCTTTCAGACGTGCATAGAGATGGTAGAGTTCAGGTTCGTTGATCTTGAGCCCTTTGGATCTGCTTAGCTGCAGTAGTTGTATTAGATCGTCTTCGACCTGAGTGGTGTCTTGGTCTGCTAAGCCCCAGATCGCGCGTTGGCGCAGTGCATCAATCCTTGCGAGAAAGAGTCGCTCTGAGGTGGCCGCTGAGAGCACGTCGTCGAGTTTTTCACGGGCGGCTTGATGTTGGCCCTCATGGCGAAGCAGGCTGGCGATGGCTAGGTCCACCTCAAGCGGAGCCCTTGTTGTGTCGAATTTGTTGTCCTTTCGAAGTTGTCGTAGGGTTTGTAAAGATTCCAGATTTTCACTGGGAGATTGATGACTGTTTAGTTCGAGCCGAACTTTTCGTGTGCGCGCCTCATGTAAGTGGCGGGAAGCATATCCGCTTTGATTGCTGTCTATGGGGATGGCATATTGCTGAAGTGCTTTGTTGTAGAAGCCAAGCCATTCATAAACTTGAGCGTCGAGGAACGCGGCATCTGCTTGTGCCTGCCAAACTTCATTGGGGCGTGAGACTGCGTTTTCGATGCCATGGCGAAGGACGGCATCGACCCAATCTCGAATCCATTGAGTGTAACCCAGTGTGCCCCGCCATGCACCTTGGTAGAGGTCGGCTCGTGGTAACACTATGAGTCCGAAAATGTCGCCATAGAATAGGGGAGTGCCAATTTTTTTTTTGCTGTTATGGGAGCCTGGTTGCATATGGACCACGGTCTGTAGTTGCCAGGTTCGAGGCAGTTTTGGTTGGCCGAGTTGCATGGCCTCAGCAGGCTGTAAGTTGAGGTCGATGCGCTCGTTGGCAAGGAAACCTTGATAGACCCATTCGCTGGTCTGCGCCATACCCGCGATGCGTCCAGTGGCGAGTTGTTCTTTGCTTAAATTGTGTAGCATCGCGGAGTCGAGGTAGACCTTATTCGGATTTCTGCGCAGGTAGTCAGCTTTGCATTTTTGATAGAGCCACTGATACAAGCGATAGCTCCATTCTGGGTCTTCACGGCCACTCAATGCTTGCGCTTCCCACCAAACTTGACGGCGGAATGGATAGAGACGATTGGATCGCAACCAGACGTTTAATGTATCTTCTAATCTGTCTAGGCCTGCTTCGATTCCGGCCTGACGATAGACGGCTACCGGCTCGCGAATCCATTTATACGCCTCTTTTTCACTGTGCTTGGTGGCACTGGGCAAGTTTTGGATGGCGGCGTGTTCTTTTTTAACTAACTGGGAGCGCCCTCGCCGTAATCTCCAAAGATTGTCAAGCGCACGTGTGTCGCCGAGCTCGACAGCTCGCAGTAGTAGCTGGATGCCATATTCAGGATCGGGCTGCGAGAGGGTGCCTGAGGTATGGTAATAACCGAGGTTATTGAGTGCATTTAAGTTATTAGCTGCGACGGCTTTTTTCAGTAGGTCGAGGGCCTCTACTTCTGTTCCCGCAGTTTTGCCTGCGATGATGTAGTTGGCGAGGTTGTTCATCGACTGCACATCCGATTGAGCGGCAATTCGTAAGTAATGTATTGCGCGCGGCCAATCCTGCGCAACAGATAAGCCCCTTGTCAGCATGTATGACAGTCTGCCGTATGCGCGATCGACGCCTTGGTCGGCGGCCAGTTTGAAATATCGCCAAGCCGCCTTTGTGTCGAGGAATGTACCGCGCGCATTCAGATACATATGGCCAGTGTAATACTGTGCGACTGGATCCCCTTGATCTGCGGCAGATTCAAACAGCTCGAAGGCGGTTTCGAAGTCAGTGGGATTGCCTCGCCCATCGTTATATAGCGCAGTCGCTGTGCGGATCGTTTGACTACAAGGGATCGTTTCTAATGCCTTCACAGCAACGGGCTCTGCTTTCAACCAAGCAGGCGTGACCAGAAGCAAAATGTAGAATAGGGTAATGGATGCTCTCACTGTTTTATTCTCCGTTAAATAAATGACGGAGTCAAGCATCGGAGCGTTTGGCGCTACGCTGCTTACGCAACGGCTTCGTCGACTTTGTCTTTTTCAACCTTGAGATTGTCGATGATAAACTCTTGGCGCTCGGGTGTGTTTTTGCCCATGTAGAAAGTGAGCATTTCTTTAATCGTCATGCCCTTAGGGATGATTACGGGGTCCAAGCGGATATTCTTGCCGATGAAGTGTTGAAATTCGTCGGGGGAGATTTCACCGAGGCCTTTGAAGCGGGTGATTTCTGGCTTGGGCTTGCACTCTTCGATTGCGGCGAGGCGCTCTTCTTCGGTGTAGCAGTAGCGGGTGACCTTCTTATTACGCACGCGGAAGAGGGGCGTTTGCAAGATGTGAAGGTGCCCTTGCTTTATGAGTTCTGGGAAGAATTGGAGGAAGAAAGTAATCAGTAGCAGGCGGATGTGCATGCCGTCGACGTCGGCATCGGTGGCGATCACGACATTGTTATAGCGTAGGTCCTCGAGGCCGTTCTCGATGTTGAGCGCGTCCTGGAGGAGGTTGAACTCTTCGTTCTCGTAAACGACTTTCTTAGTCAGCCCGAAGGAGTTGAGCGGCTTGCCCTTGAGTGAGAACACGGCTTGTGAGTTGACGTCGCGCGCCTTGGTGATGGAGCCCGAAGCGGAATCGCCCTCGGTAATAAAGAGGGTGGAGTCGAGACGGCCGTCCTTTTTGGTGTCGAGGTGGACGCGGCAGTCGCGTAGTTTTTTGTTGTGTACCTTGGCCTTGCGTGCGCGCTCGCGGGCGAGCTTTTGAATGCCCTTCAGCTCCTTGCGGTTGCGCTCGGACTCTTGAATCTTCTTGCTGAGGATCTCAGCGGTCTCGGGGTTGCGGTGCAGGTAATTGTCCAAGGCCTGCTTCATAAAGTTATTCATGAAGGTGCGCACGGTGGGGCCCTTGGGGCCCATGTCTTGTGAGCCGAGCTTGGTCTTGGTCTGTGATTCGAAAACGGGCTCTTCGACTTTAATACTGACGGCGGCACAGATCGAGGTGCGGATGTCGACGGCATCGAAGTCTTTTTTATAGAAGTCTTTGATGGTCTTGGCTAGCGCTTCACGAAAGGCGGCGAGGTGGGTGCCGCCCATGGTGGTGTGTTGACCGTTGACGAAGGAGTAGTAATCCTCGCCGTAGGATTCGTTGTGGGTAAAGGCGATTTCGATGTCGGTATCCTTGAGGTGGATGATTGGATACATCGGCTCGCCGTCGATCTTGTTGTCCAAGAGATCGTGTAGGCCTTTTTCGGACTTAAATTTTTTGCCGTTGTAAACAATGGTCAGTCCGCTGTTGAGATAGGCGTAGTTCCAGAGCATGTCTTCGACGTAATCGTCGCGGAAGCGGACGCTGCCGAAGATCTCGGGGTCGGCGTCGAAGCGGAGTGCGGTGCCGTCTTTGGATTCTGTATCGCTGCGGTCTTTTAGGTCTTCGTTGACGACTTCGCCCTGCGAAAAGCTGACGCAGCGGGTCTTGCCCTCGCGGTAAGCTTGGATTTCAAACTCGGAGGAGAGGGCGTTGACTGCCTTGATGCCGACGCCATTGAGGCCAACGGACTTTTTGAAGGCTTCAGAATCGTATTTTGCGCCAGTATTAATCTTGGAGGCGCAGTCTTTTAGTTTACCGAGAGGGATGCCGCGGCCGTAGTCGCGCACCGAGACGTGGGTGCCGTCGATGTTGACCTCGATCAGCTTGCCGTTGCCCATGACAAACTCATCGATCGAGTTGTCGATGACCTCTTTAAGTAGAATATAAATGCCGTCGTCGGAGGACGAGCCGTCGCCGAGTTTTCCGATATACATGCCGGGGCGCAGGCGGATGTGCTGTTTCCAGTCGAGTGATTTGATACTATCTTCGTTATATTCGGCGGACATTTATTCTTGAATATGAAATTGGGAGGAAATTGAAAGGGCGAAAGTTTTAAGCAGCGGTGGCGCGGACTCGTTTGGACTGTTGTCGCAGAGAGGTCCGAGCGTTTTATTCCGGATTTTCGACTTCGGTGACCGGTGTGATCTTGCTGTCCTCGGTGAGTTCCTGCTGTGCTTGAGCGCCGCGCTTGGCTTCGAACTGTTGCAAGAAAGACTCCTGGGCGCTGAAAAGTTCGGCACCTTTTTTGCGAGCGGGCTTGTGGTAGGATCCGTTGGCTCGGAGTATGCGTGCGTTACGAGTGTCTTTGAGATAAGTGTCGAGCAAGTCGATTACGCGCTGGCGGTTGTCAGGATCTTCGATGGGGAAAATCGCTTCAATGCGGCGATAGAAATTGCGTGGCATCCAGTCCGCACTGCCGGCAAAGATGTGAGGCTGACTACCGCTGCTATTTTCGAAGTAGAAAATACGACTGTGTTCTAAGTAGCGACCTAGGATACTGCGTACTCGGATATTGTCGCTGACGCCCTTAATATTGGGCACTAAGTTACAAATACCGCGCACGATTAAGTCGATTTTGACCCCGGCCTGGGAGGCACGATAGAGGTTATCAATGGTCTCTTGGTCGACCAAGCTATTGGTCTGCACGATGATGCGTGCTGGCTTGCCAGCCTTAGCATTACGCGTTTCGGCACGGATGTGCTTTTGCATATTGCTGTGTAGAGTAAAGGGGGCGACCAGTAATTTCTTAAAGCTCGGAGTGAGCGAGAAGCCGGTTAGTGTGTTGAAGAGTCCCGCCACTTCGCTGGTGATGTCTTCCTTGCAGGTAAAGAAGCTGAGGTCTGTGTAGAGGCGGGCAGTCTTGGGATTGTAGTTACCCGTGCCTAGGTGGACGTAGCGGCGTAGCGTGGTGCCTTCGCGGCGGACGACCATGCATGTCTTACAGTGTGTCTTTAGGCCGACCAAGCCATATACGACGTGCACCCCAACATCTTCCAGCTGGCGAGCCCACTGGATGTTGTTGGCCTCGTCGAAGCGTGCTTTAATTTCGACCAAGACAGTGACTTGCTTACCACGGCGAGAGGCCTCCATGAGTGCCTTGATAATGGGAGAGTCGCCGGAAGTCCGGTAGAGTGTTTGCTTGATGGCAAATACCTGCGGGTCGCGTGCAGCTTGGTTGAGAAAGTCGATAAAGGGCTGGAAGCTCTCATAGGGATGATGTAGCAAGACGTCCTTAGTTGCGATTTGCTCGAAGATGCGTTCCGGATTCTCGAGCTCTTTGGGCATATAGGGCGTGTGATGCGGAAACTTCAGGTCGGGGCGATCGATTAGGTCGTATGCACTCATCAAACGAAAGAAATTAAGCGGGCCGTCGATGGTATAGACATTCTCCGGCTGTAGCTTGATAGCCTCTAAGAACTCTTGCATCAGCGCTGGGTCGGCCCCCTTTGCGATCTCTAGACGTACCGCTGCGCCTTTGTGCATGTTCATCAGCTCCTCCTCGATCTTTCGCAGCAAGTTTTCGACTTCTTCTTCATCAATGTAGAGATCACTATTACGCGTAATGCGGAAAGGCACCGACGAGGTGACACGGTAGCCAGGGAACAGACGCTTAATGAAGCGCTGCACGATATCGCTCAGGAACACATAGACTTCAGGCTTCCCACGGCGCGTCGCGCCCACCTTGATGATGCGAGGCAGCACACGCGGGATCGGAATGATCGCCATCATGCGCTCGATGATACGCGTCTCCGGGTCGTCAATAGACGCCAATATATAGAGCGCTTTATTGGTCAGCTGTGGGAAAGGGTGCGCCGGATCGATCGCCAGTGGGGTGAGCACAGGAAATATTTGCTCTTCGAAGTAGGTTTCGACCCACTTTTTTTCGGTGCGCGTCAATTCATCGATACTGGAAAATAGAATGTCAGACTCTTTCAGGCCTGGGACGATTTGCTGCTCCCAGCAGTCATACTGATCGGCAACTAGGCGTTTGCAGATGCTCTGGATACGGCGCAGCTGCTCCTTCGGGCCGAGGCCGTCTGGGCCGCGCTCGATGGCACCTGATTTTACTTGTTGCAGTAAGCCCGCGACTCGGATCTCGAAGAATTCGTCGAGGTTAGAGCTGACGAATGCCAGAAACTTCATACGTTCTAGCAGAGGGTACTCGGTCGACTCTGCTTGTTCTAATACGCGCCGATTAAAGGCCAACCAGCTTAATTCACGGTTGAAATATGGGAAACGGGGATGTGTGTGTGTAGTATTAGCGGTGCTCATCGTGTGTGAAATCTTTGACCATGTGAGGGTTCGGGCGCTTAGGCAAGTCAGAGCCCGCCTAGTACTTAATTTTAACAGTGAGTAGGCGTTTGATTATTAGGCGAGACCCTAATTGAATTGAAGAATAAACCTCAAGAGTGTTGCAATCATCGAAAAAATGGCAGAATGTAGGGACGCAACTCATTATATATTATGAAACTATCACACATTATTACACTTCTCATCGCCGCGCTCTTCTTTACAGGCTGCGCATCTAATGATAACGGGGCTACTTCAGAGGAAGCCGCAACTACAACTGGCTCTGGCACGATGAGTGACGAAGCTGCGACTCAAAAGACTGCCTATGAAGGCTCTACAGGTTCTGGTCTCTTGATGGAACGTTACAAATCTGGCAACATCGAAGGCTATCGTGACTAGTTTTCGGCTCTCGTTCGAATCTTTCAACGTCGTTCTCATTGCGAGAGCGGCGTTTTTTTATGTTTGTGTGAAATAGCCTAGAATCTGCATTTCCTGCTTTCGCAGTGAGATTAAACTGCTAGCTCTTATATTATATGGAAAATGTTACGCCTTCTTCTCGACGCCAATTTCTGAAAATGTCCGGCTTGGCTGGTGCGGCTTCTCTGCTTACAGGTTCGGCTACGGCTTCAGGAAATCATCCTGATAAGCTGCCCAAGGTTGCAGGACAGGCTAAAAATGTTATTTTCTTGGTCGTGGACGGCTTGTCCAATGGCACTGTGGGGCTGGCGCACCATTGGAAGCTGCATCACCAACAGCAGCCCTTGAATTGGATCCAACTCTTCGAGCGCAAAGACATTCATCGTGCGTATCAGGACACAGCGTCCGCCAGTTCGCCAGTGACCGATTCCTCGGCAGCCGCCAGTTCGTGGGGCTGCGGGCAACGGATCAACAATGGCGCCGTTAATGTCACGCCCGGGGGGGAATCTCTGAAGCCGATCCTTAGCTATGCCAAGGAAGCCGGTAAAGCCACCGGGCTGGTGACGACCTGCCGCGTTACGCATGCCACGCCCGCAGGCTTTGCGGCCAATGTGGCCAAGCGCAATATGGAAGATGAAATTGCGCAACAGTATTTCGAGCGCGGAATTGATGTGATCCTTGGAGGCGGCGCACGCCATTTCACCCAAAAGCAAGAAGACGGCAGTGTAAACAAGCTCATTCCTCAATTTAAAGATCAGGGTTACACTTACGTGAAAAATGGCAGTGAACTCGCAGCCGCCGCCAAGGGGCAGGGACCTTTACTCGGTTTGTTTGCAGACAGTCACATCCCCTATATGATCGATCGAGAAAGCGATGGAGCGGAGCCAGGTACACCTGGTTTGATCGATATGTTCCGTGCTGCATTGGCTCGGCTGGATCAGGCTGAAGACGGCTTCTTACTACAGGTCGAAGCTGGACGTGTGGACCATGCCGGCCATGCCAACGACGCTGGAGCGATTTTGCGCGAATTTTTAGAATTTGATGCCTGTATTCCGGTCGCGCTGGAGTATATTGACGCGCATCCCGACACCATGCTTGTGATTACGACTGACCACGGCACTGGGGGCTGCCAGCTCAATGGAGCCGGCGTCAGCTATAATGATAGTGGACCCGCGCTAGAGCAGATCAATCAGATCAAGTATAGCTTCGAATGGTTGCACCAGCGTTTGATGGAGGCTCAGCAGTTTGAGCCTAAATACGTAAAGATGGCCTTCGGCATTGATGCGACCCCAGACCAAGCAGCCATAGTTCAAGGTGCGATCGACTCTCAGGCGAAGTATTTGAGCGGGGCATTTATCGAAGCCTTTGGCCCGCAGATTAAAGAGATGACTGCAGTTGGTTGGACTTCGAGCAAGCACACTGCCGAGTGTGTCGAGCTCTTTGCTTTCGGCCCAGGTTCGGAAACCGTGCCCGCATTTGTTAAGAACTACGAAATGTTTGGCATTATAAACAATGCCTTAGGCATTCAAACTAGTTGACTCTATTTTAGCAGTTTCTGGTGCGTGTGCTTGCCTTTGGGCCCGATTGACGTCCTTCACCCTCCGATATTCGCTTCTAGCCACAGCCGCCGCAATCGCTCACGCCTTCACCTCCGTTTAGGCAGCAGCTTTCGTCGCCTGGGCAGCCGGCGCAGACGGCTTTGACCACGCGTGTGTGCTTGAATTGTGCAAACTGATATTGGCTCAGGCTGTAATCATAGGACTGGCGAGCTTCGATGTGAACACGCTCGGGCGTAAAGCTTAGCTTCATCGGCACTGTGCGTAATTGCTCGGGATCGATGTAAGAGGGGGCTTCATAGGGTTCTATGTCGGTTTCCTTACCATCGGGGCCCACGACATGGATGCCAGTGTGGATGGTGGTGATTGCGCTTAGTTGTCCCGTGGGGCAGAATTGGAGCGAGTTTTGATCGGCGTGCATGCCGATGATCTCAGGGTCATAGGCTTTAATGAGGCCTACGGGGGGCGGCACTTCGACGGGGCTGGCTGGCTCCACGGAGCGCAGTGTGCCGTCTTCGTAGAGCGCAAGACCTGTGCGGCAGACGATCGGGCCGAGCGGAGTTTCGAGCTCCATGGCTTCGCCGGGCCACAAGGTTAGGGATTTGAGCGCGCCGCTGGGGTAGAAATGTAGACTGATGATTTTTGCATTTACTTGACCCACGGAGAGGTCGAGGTGGAGCGCATCGGCCATTTCGCGTTCGTTGGCTTCCGACCAAAAGCCGTCGATCAATCCATTGAGCGGAAACACTCGGTTGATACTGCCGTCCTTATAAAAAGTGACGAGTTCTGCCGCCACTTCACCAATCGGAGTCTTCAATAAAGTCTGTTTGTCCAGAGCGGCACTTTTGATTTGGCCATTCTCAAAGAAATCGATCGAGCTGCGGTGCTTCTTCTGCCGTTCCCCGAATTGAGCTGGGCTGTATTGCGGAATCAACTCGCCGATCGGAGTGGGTAAGCTGTTCTTCTGATTCAACATGCATGATTTTAACGCGCCACTCGCATAATGCGATGAGCTCGTGATGCCTTTCAATTCGCCATAGTTTGTCGTGTGAGTTTTCATGATTTCCTTTCGTAGGGGCGTCACTTGTGACGCCCGCGGTGGTTCCCCATTAGCGCAACCAAACGGCTCGTGAGCGTGGGTTGCCGGAGGATTCAAAATCGAGCTCTTCTTCTTTCAATACGGCTTCCAATTCTGCTACCGTAAATTCAAAGCCATCTTCGATCGCGAGTGCTACGAAATCCTCCTTCGTTTTTGCGACGTTATATTTGACTCGAAAGTCCTTATCGGCGCCGCCTTTGAGCAGTAATTTTTCGTAACTACTCAGGTCGTTTCTGGCAAAATGGCGCAGGTTTGATT
>CEUD01109597.1_pt1 | contig 20021 bp, 19 predicted proteins | sample 356481 | NCBI WGS metagenome assembly CEUD01 (sample SAMEA2623314, study PRJEB7988) | marine metagenome | isolation source: saline water (ENVO:00002010), including | reverse complement strand
ATCTCCAGCGCGAGTGGTTTGGCTTCTTCCAAGCTCTTCAGCAAAGGGCTGCCCGGCAAGAGCGGCACGGCATTCTCTTGTGCCAAGCGGCGAGCCTCATGCTTGAGTCCAAAAGCCAACATGCTCGCTGCAGTGGGCCCAATAAAGGCCAGCCCTGCGGCCTCGCAGGCGGCGGCGAAGTCTGCATTTTCACTCAGTAGACCATAGCCAGGGTGAATCGCCTCGGCCCCGCTTTGTTTCGCGATCTCCAGAATCTTCTCCGCTTGTAGATAGCTTTCGCTTACGGCTGGCGGGCCGATGCGATAACTCTCCGTGGCCATGGATACGTGTGGTGCATCACAATCCGCGTCGGAGTAGATCGCGACGGAAGCCACTTTGAGCTCGTTGAGTGTGCGAATGATACGGCAAGCGATTTCGCCGCGGTTGGCTATCAGGACTTTTTGGAACATTTTTTGTAGGGGCTTCACTTGTGACGCCCGCAGTGTTGTTGGTTCGGTTCAGGTTCTCGGCGGGCGTCACAAGTGGCGCCCCTACGAATACAATTTTTACTGATCCCAGATGATCACTTCGACGGGGGTCGGGTTGTATCCGTTACATGGGTTATTCAGCTGTGGGCAGTTCGAGATCAGGCACATCACATCGCGCTCGGCCTTCATTTCGACGTATCGCCCTGGAGCGGAAATGCCGTCTTCGAATGTGAGCTTTCCTTCAGGTGTGACGGGCACATTCATGAAGAAGTTAATATTACAAGTGATGTCACGCTTCCCTAGATCGGGACCCCAATGTTGGATGCCGCAGATAAAGCTATCGCGGCAGGCGTGCATGTGCTCTTTGTCGTGCGCGTAGCGCATCGTGTTACTCTCGCGTGAGCAGGCGCCGCCGACTGTGTCGTGACGTCCGCAGGTGTCGGCGGTAATCGTTAATAGCTCATCGCCCTGACTCGAGATGAGCTTCGTGCCGGTGGTTAAATACAGTGCCGCTTGACGTTGAATGGTATCGGAGGCACTATAGCGATTTTCCGGATCCTTGGCATCGTAGAATAAGGTGTCGGCCGCTTGATTGCCCTCCATGTCGAGGATGCGCAGCGTCTGACCTTTTTTGATTTCGTGCAACCAGTATTCGCCGGCGGGAATAACTTCGCGGTAAGTTGCGTTGTCGAGATTGAGTGTGCTTTCTGTTAGATTTGACATGACTAAAAAGTGATTGATGAGTGCGGGTCGTTTTAGGGCTTCTTCGTAGCGTGCAGCTTCAGCAAACGTTTTGTTCGCAAGCGCTGATACCCTGGTTCGTTAGCTAAAGCTGCACGCTACAAAATTTATATGTGGTTAAAACCGCAGTTTGTGATAAACTTCGGTATTCTCAAAGGCGCGGAGATTCTCGGGGCGTGATTGAAAGCACGGATCTTCTGCAGTCGGTGCCTCGCTTTTGAAGACCTCCAAGTTTATATCGCCGGGCTCGTAATTCGGGTTGGGATCGAGGGGATGCTGACAAGTGTTGAGCACCACCAGTGTATCCATTTCGAAGCGCAGGTCGATGTAGCTACCTGGCTTGGATGCACCCGGCACGTAGCTCAGTTTGCCAGCTTCGTCCGATACGACTTTGGAAAACCAATTAAGGTTTGGCACTAAGTCGCGTTTGCCCATGTCCCACTTGGCCAGTTCAATCAGAAAGGCACGCTGCGCATCACGATAGCAATCATTATGCGCTTCTTGATAAGGCTTGCTGCCATACTTCTTGGCCACCAGTGCGGCATCCGAACAGCCGCAAACTGTATCATGCCACCCAACTGTGTCTGCAGTGATGGAGCAAAAGAGACGCCCCATGTCAGAGTGCACACAAAAGGGCGCGGTCAGATAGAAGATATGCTGCCCCTTCAATGTATCCGGCATGTTATACCGTTCTTCTTTTTCCAGTGCATTGTAGAGCAACATGCCAACATTGGCTTTGCCATCAATATCTGTGAGTCGGAGTGTTTTACCACGACCGATCACTTTGGACCACATCGTGCCACCGTGGAGTTTTTCTGAGTGTATCATAATGAATTAGGAATTAAGAGAGAAGAATTCTTTTAACTAAAACCGACGCGCGTAATGATCGACTTCCCAGTCTGTGACGCGTTGGTGATATTGACGCCATTCTTCACTCTTATAGCGAATGAATTCGTCGCGTAATGTGCTGCCGAGCACTTCTTCGATGAATGGATCGGAGGCAAAGGCATGCACCGCCTCGTCGAGCGAGCGTGGCAGTTCGCTGATCCCGCGTTCGGCCAACTGCTCTGGAGTGAATTCGTAGAGGTTTTCCTCCTGAGCCTCGCCGGGATTTAATTTCTCTTGGATCCCTTGTAAGCCTGCAGCCAGCATCAAAGTGGCGGCTAGGTATGGATTACAAGACGCATCGGCATTGCGCGATTCGATGCGTCCGCCGCTCATCGGCACACGCAGCGAATTGGTGCGATTGTTACTGCCGTATGAATTGAATACGGGAGCCCATGAGTAGTAAGACATCAGGCCCTTGCGCACGAGACGCTTGTAGCTGTTGACCGTCGGTGCAAATGCCGCGCACAGCGCCGGACCGTGCTTGAGAATGCCTGCGCTGAATTGATAACCAAGCTCTGATAAGCCCAGTCCGCGCGGATCGTTGGCATCCTTAAACAGGTTTTCGCCTGTTTTAGAATCGGCCAGCGATAGATTGAAGTGAGCCCCACTACCGGTCTTATCTGCGAAAGGCTTTGGCATGAAGGTGGCCAAGAGACCTTCCTCGGCGGCATACTGCTTCGCCATCATGCGGAAGAAGATGTAGCGGTCACACATAGTGAGCGCATCGGCGTATTTGAAATCGAATTCGAACTGCGAAGTCGCGTCCTCCTGGTCGAGTGAGTAAAGGTCCCAGCCGAGGTCATTGATGGTGGTGGACACCTTGTCCAGCCAGGTGAAACGATCCATGAAGCGTTTCACATCGTAGCAAACCTTGTCCAAATGATCGTTTTGGTCGGGGATTTCAATGCCGCCATTCTCCGTTTCTTTGACCACGTAGACTTCGCACTCGATGCCCAGATTTACGGTGAAGCCCATTGCTTCAGCCTGCGCCAGCACCTTCTTCAGTGCGACGCGGGTGTTGACCTCGTAGGGCTCGCCCTTGAAAGTGTTGTCCGCTGGCATCCATGCCACTTCCGGTTGCCATGGCAATTGGATGATGTGATTGGTGTCCGGTAAGGAGGCAATCTCGTCGTCATTTGGGCGCTGGCCCAAGCCGTCGAGGGCATAGCCGGTGTAGAGCTCTGATCCTTCTGCAAAATGCTCGAAATGATCGATGGGTACGAACTTACCCTTTGGCACGCCGTGAATGTCTACGTAAGCGCCGACACAATATTTAACCCCTTGGGCTTTGAGTTTGTTTTTTAGTTCTTCCATCTGGTTTGTATGTTTTGGTTTAGTAAATATTACGAATTAGTCAAAAAGTATTACTGGATAATGCAAAAAATATGCCACATGCTGTTATTGATTAAGAATAAAAGGCATCAGGTGCGCTGCCCCATTCTGATTCAGCTAAGGGCGCTTGTTCGAGTTTGGCTTGCTCTAGCTTGGCGGCGATTGCGAGGCACATTTTCTCAAAGAGCATTTGTCCATCTGCCGCCGTGCCTCGAGAGGGATAGCCGGTGCCACCGGTCAAACTGGTTTGCGATACCGGGTAGCTGAAAATCAAGTCCTCGGTGCGATCCGGATCATCGGCGCTTTCAAGCGCATCGAGATCGACGGTATCGGGTGCGAGGTGTAGCATCAGATCACACTCGCCCTTGTTGGCGTGCAGATCCTTGGCATCTTGGGTAAAGTGCGCCTCGATTTCGGGTGTAATAAAGAAGGTGTTAAGAAAACCAATCTGCAGGCGGCCCATTAGTTCAATGCGCACCTGATCGACGGCCACCCGCAAGGGCGCGTCATTGCCGGCATGGGCATTGACGATGTAGAGTTTTTTCCAACCTGTCGCTTCCGCCCATTTTGCATATTGCACCAGTGTTTGGATGAAGCTAAGCGGCGTTTGTGAAAACGTGCCTGGCCACTTATCCGTGTGCGCCGCCGACGAAGTATAAGGGATGACCGGAGCCATCGCGACTTGTGCACGTTGACAGGCGTCGCGACACAGCGCATCGGCGATAACGGTATCCGTATTGATCGGCAGGGCAGGGCCATGCTGTTCGGTCGCTCCAAGCGGCAAGACCAATAGCGTACACTCCGCTTGCAAAGCTTGCACTTTGGGCCAGGTCAGCGATTCGATGCAATATCTATTCAACATTGTCATTTACACTCGTCATACGAACGATGGGTAGATCTTGCGTGCTGGTATGCTCTTTCGGGTGAATGAGCTCTTCCAGGCGTTGCTTGGTCGCGAGAAACTCCGTACTCAGCATTTGTTCCGGCGTGCGCGGACGTGGCACCGGCACTTCGATGAACTCCTGTATTTCACCAGGGTTGGCTTTCAAAACAAGAATGCGATCGGAGAGATAAATCGCCTCATCTAAATCGTGTGTCACAAACATGATTGTGACATCTACGTTGTGCCAGATTTGCAACAGGTGCGACTGCATCTGTGAACGCGTGTGCGGATCCAAAGCCCCGAAAGGCTCATCCATAAACAAGATCTGTGGCTGATTTGCCAGCGCCCGCGCAATGGCCACCCGCTGCTTCATGCCGCCCGAAAGTTGGCTCGGATAAGATTCTGCGGCATGCCCGAGCCCGACCAATTCGATCCATTGCATCGCTTCTTGTTCCACTGCAGTGCCAGAATGTCCATTGACTTCCAATCCAAACATTACGTTCTTTTTAACAGTCAACCAAGGAAACAAAGTGTAGCCCTGAAAGACCATACCGCGATCTGCACCGGGGCCGGAAGCTTCTTTTCCATCCAATAAGAACTGTCCACCGGATACAGTTTCCAAGCCGGCCAGCATGCGGATCAAAGTGGACTTACCACAGCCCGACGGACCAATCACCGAGATAAACTCGCGACGATGCACATTGAAACTGATCGGGCTCAATACATCAATTTGCCCCTTGGCAGTATTAAAGCTCTTACTGACATCCTTCACTTCGAGCTTGATGGGACGCTGATAAATATCCGCAAAACGAGCGCGAACAGAATCGCTCTGCTCTTTATAACTGGGTAGTTCTATAATATCACTCATCGTCTTTAAGCCTTTCCATTCTTAGGTGTATCATAAACCTTGCGATCTAGCATCCAGAGCACAAAGCGACCGATAAAGCCGTGTTTCTTTTCGGATGATTCAGGAGTCCACGGGAAAAAATATTTACGTAAGGATGCGAGAATTTGATCGGTCACGAACCCAGTTACACCAATCATAATAATGATAGGGAAGACACTGTCAAAGTTACGCCAGCGACCCTGAGTTTCGATAAACTCCGTCAGACCACTCTTCACACCGATCAATTCTGCGATCACCAACCAAGTCCATGACCAGCCAAGTAGAATCCGCATATCGTTATAAAGATTTGGCGTAATACCAGGAATGATAACACGGCGAATCATGGTAAAAGTTTTCGCACCCAAGGTTTGAGCCGCTTCAATCAAAGAGGCATCCAGTTGGCGCGTGGTATTTGAGACCACCAATACCATTTGAAAAAAGGTGCCTAAGAAAACCAATGCGATCTTAGGCGCATCGTGGGCAAGGAAGACCGCCACTAATAATGTGCTAAAGGCGGGAGCCGGCATATAGCGGAAGAAATCAATAAATGGCTCAAAGAGTTTTGAAAAGAAGTCAAAGGTGCCGCAAAGGATTCCAATAGGAACCCCCACCAAGGCCGACAGCATAAATCCAAAAAAGACAATGCGCAAAGAGTGCTTATAGCGCTGCCACATGCTAGGCTTATCGGGATCCGTTTCTTGAGTGAAGTCATGATAGCCCTGGATGACCACCTCATGCGGCGCGGGCAGATAGACTGGATTCGCTGGACGTCCTTGTGGCACCAATTTTTCCAATGGCGTTTCCGGCAATGATTTCGAAACAAAGGTCGGGCTCTTCGCACTCAGTAGCTCCCAATTTCGTTTAATCAGCGCAATGTTCTGATCGCTCAATTTGACCTTGCTCCCGACTAGCGTGCCTTCGGCCACGCCTTGCCAGACCTGATACAGTTGACTGTCGTCCTCAGCTTCTTCGCGCGTCAGCCAGCCATTAGCAATCGCCACGGGCGCCATGTGTCGCAGGATTTTCAAATTTGCACGCCGCGCACGAAAGCCTGAAGTCGTCGACTCACCACTGGCACGTGCTGCCAGGATATCACTATTCTCTGCTTCGACAGCTTCGACAAATCCTGGGAAATATTCCTTGGACAGATGATTACCGGCAGTAAAGACCGTCGTCACATTTTCCCGATCCGCTGAAATCTCGAGCTTGATATCCGGATGCCAGATAAATGGCGTATAACTCACGATACTCCAAAGTAAGATCGGAAGGATAAAAGATGCAGCAATCAGTAGTGAACGGCGTTTGGCGCTGAGTTCTTTGCGCACGGCAAACCATGGAGTGGTGGGTGCCTTAAACTGGGAACTATTCTTCATTCAGTAATTTTGGTTGAGCGTAGTGCCTGATGGAAAGCAATTAGGTAGAAAAAAGCGGGCCGGGATCTCGGCCCGCCTTTAGAAATAGTTGGCAAAGAGCCAGTCCGCCTTACTTCACCGACTCAGCATACTCCAGAGTCAGGCTTGGGTCTAGGTATTGGACGGTGTTGAGCGGCTCATCGTAAACGCCCTGCTCGACATTGAAATCATCTGCAATCTTAGTCGATCCATAGACCGACCCCAGGCCCTCGGCTTCTTTCCAGATAGGAAGCACTTCCTCCAGGGATAGGATGTATGTGCCCTCAAGAAATGGCTCATACTCTTCCGGAGAAATGGCGACACGCTTCGAAAGAATTTCGAGCGCTTCATCAATGTTCTCTTCGTCCTTGATAAAGTCGGCGATACGATACCAAACCTTCACGACCTTCGACCAGTCATCGCGACGAGCTTCCAAGCTTTCAGGATCAACGGATAACAAATCATAAATGATACCAGGCGCATCCGCCGAAGTCAGCACCGGCTTCGAACCGGGAACCGTCTTGAGCGCTTGTCCAGAATTTGGCTGCCATGCGCCGATCGCATCGACGGCACCCGAAGCCAGCACTTGTGGTGTCTCATTGGTCGGTGTATTAACGATGGTAAATTCCGAAGGGTCGATACCCGCCATCTCAGCACCCTTTAGCAATAGCAGGTGAATCACAAAGCCCTCTTCCAGGCCGATCTTTTTACCTTTCAAGTCTGACAAAGTTTCGATTCCAGGTGCAGCCACCACCATATCGTTACCATTCGAGTAATCGCTGATAAGAATCGCAACGGAAGGTTTACCTGTGCCACCGGTGACCAGCGCATCCCCATTGGTCATCGTAACAGCATCCACCTGGCCAGCAACATAGGCATCCATCGATGCCACGTAGTCCATCCAGAGGAATTCCACGTCGACACCTTCTTCTTCAAACCAGCCCTTATCGATACCGATTTGCCATGCCACCCATCCTGGCCAGTCACTGTAGCCGATTTTAAGAGGTTCCTTGGCTGAAAGCATGTTTGCACTGATCAGTGCAAGTGTGCAGAGTCCTGTCCGTGTGGCTTTTCCAGCCCAATTTTTTAGTTTCAACATAATCCTAGTGTTTTTGATGGTGAGTGTCAGTGAGAAGAACATACCGTCAACAGAAGCTGCCAACGATCCACTGCGGTCTTGCACGAAGCATGCCAATACACATAAGCGTAAAAAATAGTAATATTATTATTGCAAAAAGTATTACGATTTGAATTTTAAATATAAATCGTATGAAGACTGTACAAAAAACGAACAAAACACTCGCTCAGCGCATAAGTATCTCACTGCCAGCAAAATTGGCGACTGCGTTGGACGACATGGTGGACTCCCGTGGCTTTCAAAACCGTTCGCAAGCCATTGCTGAGATGATTGAGGAGAGCCTCATCCAACATAAACAAGAAGACAACTCGGCCATCATGGCCGGAACGATCACTCTTATTTATGACACGGGAAAGACGGGACTGCTACAGCAGCTAGCACAGATCCAACGTCAGTACGTGCAAGAGTGCATCAGTAGCCAACATGTATTACTTGAGGGCCAGTACATAATGGAAGTGGTATTAGCCCAGGGCCCGGTGCAGAACCTGCGTGAACTGACAAATCAAATGCTGGCATGCAAAGGCGTCAGTTCCGGCGGCCTTACCTTGACCAACAAACTGATCCCGCAAGTCCATGCCCGCTGAAATTGCTATTTGCTCTCGGCGATCAACTGCTGCGCACGATTAAGCGCTTCGTCATAGTGGCCGCAGAAATTATCGATTCCCAGCGTTTTCAGCGAATCCGATTTACGTAGAAGTTCCAAGGGCTGCCGATGGATTCCACTCACAACGATCGACGTTCCTCTCTCCCGCATGCGTTCGACTAAATTGACTAAGGCATAGAGCGCAGTGGTATCCATTGCAGTCACTAAGTGCATGCGCAAGATGATCACTTTAGGATAATCGGACAATTCCTCCAGCGCGTCTTGCATCTTATCGGCAGCGCCAAATAGGAAGGGGCCAAAAATACGATACACCAGCACGCCCTTGGGAATCGCTTTACCTTGCGCAACGTGCTCGGGCGATTCCAAGACATCATTGTGCGTCACACGGCTGACCTCCGTAGTCTCTGAAACGCGACGAATAAACAGCAAGGCTGCCAAGACCATACCGATCTCAATCGCTACCACCAAATCAAAGATCACCGTTAGCGCAAAAGTCGTCAATAGAACCAAAGCATCCCCCGTTTGCATGCGCTTGATTTCCTTTAAAGCCCGCCACTCTCCCATGTGTAAGGCCACCATCACCAGCACTGCAGCCATGGTCGGCATCGGGATATATCGCGCAAAAGAGGAAAAGAGCAGTACAATCGCCAACAATGAAAGCGCATGCACCACCCCAGCCAAAGGAGTACGGCCACCATTACGAATATTAGCCGAAGTGCGTGCAATCGCGCCGGTCGCAGGCAAGCCTCCGAAGAAGGGACAAATCAAATTCGCGATACCTTGGCCGATCAGCTCCGAGTTACTATCATGCCGCTGATTGGTCAGACCATCGGCCACCACCGCCGAGAGCAAAGACTCAATCGAACACAAAATCGCGATCGCCGTGGCTGGCATAATCAACTCCCGTATCATTTCCACCGAAACCACAGGCATCATAAAACTGGGCAAATGCGCCGGAATTGCCGAATCGCCGAATCGCGAGCCCACAGTGGCGATCTGAACGCCCTCCAGCTGATTCAAGCCCCACACCGCCAAGGTGCCGAGCAACATGGCCACAATCGAACCTGGAAGGCGCTTCCAACCTATACGCGGCCAAAAGAATATAACCGCACAGGAAAGTAGTGCGACCAGAACAGTCATCATATCCATAGTTCCCAAATGGTGACACAGCCATTCTACTTTTTCAAAAAACTCGCCCGGGAACGCAGTCTCTCCATGAATACCGCTAAAATCAACCACCTGAGTGACCATAATCGCCACCGCAATACCCGTGGTAAAGCCCGAGGTAACGGGCCAGGGAATATATTTGATCAAAGTGCCCAGCCGCGCAAAGCCCATTAAAATCAAAATGATGCCAGCCATCATCGTCGCCAACAACAGGCCGACATAGCCATGCGCTTGCACAATGAGTAGCACAATCGGGATAAAGGCCGCGGTCGGCCCGCCGATCTGCACCCGACTACCTCCGAATACGGAAATTAAAAAACCAGCGATAATCGCCGTATAGATCCCCAATGCCGGCGCGGAGTAAGGAGTGTCCGCCCCAACTGGAATACTCGCGATGCCCAAGGCAAGTGCCAGCGGTAGAGCAATTAAACCGACCGTGAGCCCCGCGGCGGCCTCGCGTCCGATGTCGGCGCCACTAGGACGATTGCACAATAATTCAAGGAAACGTGGTTTGTAAGCGTGTGGCTTCATGAGCTGTCAGAACGGTCCAACAGAGACCGCAAAGTACAAGCCTCAGCACTTTCTCACGATTTAGGCAAAGTAAATTTAAAGTTCAGCCCAAAAACGAGCATCCTTACTAGCACCCACGATAAACTCTAATTGGACGCTGACCGTGTTGCTTCAGCACGCGCTTTGATACGCTTCTCTGCCTCTAAAATGATCGCTTCACAGCCTTTGAACTTATGCTCATCCAAGCATAGCCGGCGGGATTTCCCCCCATCATCGTAAATGGCATAAGCGATCCCCTTATTCTTCCACTTCTTACGGTCCATGCCTGTAATAGAGTCCAACTCGACACGTTCACCAGAAGCACCGATCACTAGCTCTCCCTCTGCGCGCACCTTACGGGTATGATTCCATGCTATCCATGCACCAAATAACAAAGAGCCGCACATCATCACCCAGCCAATAACGCGCTGTTCATGAATATCTGCATCAGTGCGCTCCTTTGGCACATTACTGCGATAACCTGCCTCGCGGGCATGGCGTTGCCAAGCGAGCTTTACTGAAGAACTTTCTTCATCTACCGCGTCTCCTGACTCAATCAAAGCATCCTTGATTTCTGCATACTCTCCATAGCGCTGCGCCTCGTTCGGCCACATGATATAGCCATCCGATAAAAACCAGGCAGCCATACCGAAGATCATAAAAAACATAAATAGCATACGACGACGCCATTCTTTAGAGATACCTGCCACTACTTCCATACTGGCTACGTTTGAAGGCATTTTTCTGAATGACAATTCAAATAGTCAATTTACGCATGACTGCAACGCTTTAATCAGAGCTTACTAATGGACCTCAAAATGCGCATTTATGCAAAAAATCTCGGGATTATATAATTTTCATTCATAGCATAACGCGCTATTTTGGTTCGTTTTAATCAAATGTATCGCCAGATATGACGATAATTCATGCCTCTTTCCCAGTCTGCCCTTGCGTAGACTTTGGAGCTGGATTTCCTCATTCAACTTTTAATCCATACAAATTATGTCTGAAGCAACCTCCGATATTGGCCTGATTGGCCTCGCAGTAATGGGCCAAAATCTGGCTCTTAACATCGCCGACCATGGCTTTAAGATTTCCGTCTATAACCGGACGACTTCCAAAATGGAAGAATTCGTCGCGGCTAACCCCGACACTCCGGGTGGCCTAGTCGGTCAAGCCGAGCTCAAAGACTTTGTCGCCTCGCTCAAACGTCCTCGTAAAATCATCATTCTGGTGCAAGCAGGTTGGGCGACAGACAAGGTGATCGAAGGCTTAATTCCCCTTCTTGAAGAAGGTGATATCATCATCGACGGTGGCAACGCCAAGTGGGACGACACCATCCGGCGCGAAAAAGAGCTTACAGAAAAAGGGCTTCGTTTCATCGGTTCCGGAGTATCCGGCGGAGAAGAAGGCGCTCGCTTTGGTCCGTCGCTGATGCCAGGCGGCACTCCAGAAGCATGGGAATTTTTAGAGCCCATTTGGAAAGCGATCGCAGCCAAAGTAGACCCAGAAACTGGTAAACCACTCGAAGGCGCCGAAGCTGGCAAGCCTGTCGAAGGTGGTTTCAGCTGCACCGCCTATATCGGTCCAGACGGTGCCGGCCACTACGTTAAGATGGTCCACAACGGCATCGAATACGGTGACATGCAGATGATCTGCGAAGCTTATGACCTCATGCAAAATGTGTTGGGTCTCTCTCCGGCAGAGATGGGCGACATCTTCACTGAGTGGAACAAGGGCGACCTCGACTCCTTCCTGATCGAAATCACAGCCGACATTCTAAAGCAAACCGATCCCGTAACTGGCAAACCATTCGTCGACATCGTGCTCGATACAGCGGGTCAGAAGGGCACAGGTAAGTGGACCTCTGTCAATGCGCTCGACATGGGCACACCTGCACCCACCGTAGCCGAAGCCGTCTTTGCTCGCTGCCTATCAGCCGTTAAAGACGAACGTGTTGCTGCGGAAAAGATCCTTAAAGGCCCTGAGGCCGAAGTCTTCACTGGCGACAAGGCTGAAATGGTCGAAGCCATCCGCGAGGCTCTTTACGCCTCCAAGATCTGCTCCTATGCACAAGGCTTCCAATTGATGGCTTACGCTCAAGAGGAATATGGCTGGAAGCTTAATTTCGGTGAGATTGCACAAATCTTCCGCGGTGGTTGCATCATTCGTGCGGCCTTCCTGCAAAAGATCACAGAAGCCTATGAGCGTGATCCGAACCTCGCCAACCTTCTGCTGGACCCATACTTCAGCGAAGCCATCCACACCGCCCAAAAGAGCTGGCGTAAAGTCGTGGCTCTAGCCGCCACACACGGTGTATCCATCCCAACCTTCAGCTCCGCGCTGTCTTACTTCGATGGCTACCGTAGCTCGCGCTTGCCACAAAACCTTCTGCAAGCTCAACGTGACTACTTTGGTGCTCACACTTACGAGCGCACCGATGAGCCTCGTGGCAAGTTCTACCACATCGACTGGCCCAAGGCAGATCGCCCACAATTGGAAATGTAATTGCTCGCAACGAGCGGTCACATAAATAGAAGCTAAGCGCTTTCAACTTTCAAAGCCCCCTCTTTAGGGGGCTTTTTTGTGGCTATAAAAGATTCGCTGTAATCAGAGAGGTACCACTACGATGCTAAAAATGCACTACACGGCCTCGATATCCCATTCGTCTTTGGTGGCGATGGGGCCTCGTTCGCATTTCACTCTAAACATACTACACGCATCCAGGAAGCAATGAGCGGTCTACAGCAAATTGCTGCTGAAAACTTTGGCTTCGTCCTAAGAATCGGGCTCGTTCCAGTCGCTGAAATATATGCCGCTAAGCGCAGAATTGAAGTCGGACGTCACGAACTAGTCACCGGTCGGTGTCTAGCAATTTTTCACGGTGGAGGTCTTTCACTTGCCGAGAAATGGATCAAGCAGGCAAACTCTAGGCATTTAATTGAAGTAAAAATAGGGAGTCGAACCAATATAGAAGGCTTATCTTGTCGCTGGAATTCAATTCCAAACATAAGAGGTACCATTGCATCCCTCATAGTTCAAAAAAATGAAACAACCACGAATGCAATCTACCAAGATATTTTAGATCAGATCGGGCAAATTTGCGGAGTCGATATTGATCAAATCAATCCCCTTAATATTCCCAAAATCAGCTATCAATCCATCCGTGAATGCTTGTTTCAAGAAAGTCGTCTTCATATTCCAAAGTGGTCCTATCGTCATTGTTACAGGATCTTTGAAATCATCGCCTGCGTATGTATATTCCGTTTTAAAATACCACCGATCTTTATCGATCCTAAACGTTACGTAAAGTCCATGCGCACGCATGCAGATTACCGAAAATTTGATGATACGCTACGCATGGTAATCGATATTAGTGCGCAGCAAAGTGAAGCGATTACTTGCTACCTGGATTCACTCTACAAAAAAGGACTCCTCTTTTACGGACTACATAATTCCAAAGATTCATTAATGACCTGCTACGTAGATGATATCCACGAAGGCAATCACATCCATTTCATAGACGGCGCAGATGGAGGCTATGCAATGGCCGCCAAACAATTAAAATCGCAAATCAAAGCTTCAAGCACCTAGGCCACTGATTTACCCAGGTAAGCTAACATCCACATTTCCTTCCAAAGCCTGCAGCGGCCTTCATAGGTAATCTTACCATCCTCTTCCTGGCGCGGACGTGGCACTAAAAACCCAGTCTCTACATTGAGCCGCTCAAGTATGCGTTGCTGATCATTTAACTCAACTAAAGCATCCTCTTCGACTGGAACGGGTTCAAAACCAGAAGCCAACAAACGTTTTCGATGTAAAAGTAGCAGGCGTTTTAAAGAACCAATTAATGGTTTGCGGCACATATTCCAACTCTCTGGATAATAGCCTCCATATGGAAGGAAAAGATTATCCGTAATCAAGCGCTCACCATCTTTTGACTGCGTGCTGATCGTATAACAAGCAATCGCACCGCCTTTGCTCTTCGGTAAAAATAAGATTTGTATGCGTGTCAGCCCATCCGTGCTTTCATAAATTGATGCACGTAAAAAGGTGCCTTCAAACAGTTCTGCCTTCAGAGCTTTAAGCCGACTATACTTTTCAGTGCGCAACCAATCCTTGAGTTCAATAAAACGTGCATCTGCCGGCCATTCATCGCCGTCAACATTCTCATAAAACTCTGGAAATAGCGGTAATTCACTGCGACTGAGCGCTTTAATTGCGATCCAATTATACCCCGTCTCCAATACAAACCAAAGAGCCAGGCCTGTCACAAAATGCACCCAGTCTGGACGATAGGAGAGACCAAATACTTTCAGAAAATAGGCAAATAAAGCAGCGAAGAGGAACCACCGCGTCCAACGCCCTAACACGATAAAAGCAGGCATCGATAGGCGGTGACCAAGCATTGGTAACAAGACTGTCACGATCGCCACCATAAATAATAGCCATTGATAGATTTCTGAAGATTCAGTAAACATAGTCTAAAACAAAGAAGGACGGCCTGAACGACCGTCCTTCATAAAATGTGTTATGGTCGCTTAAATTAGTTCAAGCGCAGTGGCATGATCACACAGATGAAGTTATCCAATGTCTTGAATAGCCCCGGGCTGAGCTCATCCTTGAACTCGAAGAAGACCTCATCCTTAGTCAAAGCCTTAAGCGGCTCCATCAAAAATTGTGGATTGAACGCGACTTGCACCTCAGGGCCATCATAAGCGATCGCCATCGATTCGTGCGATTCACCATATTCAGTCGACGAGCCAGAGATTTCCAGCAGGTTCTTACTCACCTTAAGCTTTACAGAGTTGCTCTTGTCCGATGTCACCAAAGCTGCACGGTGCACGCATTCAAGCATTAACTCACGCTCGATTTTGACTCGGTGCTCTGTTTCCTTAGGGATGACTTGACGATAATTCGGGTAGTTACCTTCTACAATCTTGGATACGAGATAGAGGTGGTCAATCAAACCGGAATCGCCCGCTTCATCGATCGCGATTTCAAAAGCTGCCTGACGATCGTTGAAGGCGACCTTCACAGCTTCTCCCTTGCCCATCAAACGCTCCAGCTCGCCCACTGTCTTGGCAGGCAAAATTAGGCTGCCCGCATTGTCTTCGCTGATTTCTAGTTCCAGCGCAGTCAAACCAAGACGGCGTCCATCCGTCGCCACCAGCGTCAATTTCTCATCCGCAAAGTTAAAGTATACACCGTTGAGGATGTAGCGATTCTCATCCGTGGATTGAGCGTAAGACACGCTCTTGAGCATGTTTACGATTTTGTCCTGCGAAAGCTCAAAGACTTTACGATTCTCAAAAGTAGGCAACGGTGGAAACTCCTCAGCACTCAAACCCATGATTTTGAAAAGCGAACCACCCGATGTAATCTTCGCCTGGTTGCTATCACTGGTTTCCACAAATACCTCGTTGACCGGAAGCTCACGCACGATGGTCGCCAATTTGCGAACTGGCAATGTCGTGCTGCCAGGTTCAGAAACCTCAGCCTTGATTCGGCAACGAATGCCTAGGTCAAGGTTGGTTGTAGTCAGCGAAATATGACCCTCCTCGGCTTCGATCAGCACATTGCTGAGGATGGGCATGGTTGAACGAGTCGCTACAACATTGAGAACTTGTTGGAGGCCGTTGCTAAAATGATCCTGGTTGATCTTGAACTTCATGGTGGAGAATTTGGCGTTTTTTTGGACTTACTGGCAATGCTTATATAATAGTTCTTTTTATATATATAAATCTCTTAGTAACAGTAAGGGGGTGAATTAAGTAGAACAACTCATCAAGTGTATGCAGACAAGTCATTTACGAAGGGAAAATGGTGTGAAAAGAATTGTGAATTAAAACTGAGCCCGGTGGACAGTGGGAATAACTTTTTTTAAATTCACACACTTTTCGCACTTATTCCCAACTTATTCACTGCCTGTTTTGGGGCTTAAATTGTCGTTTTTACGACTGCGGTAAATGCGGAGCATGTGTCGGATTGGTCCGTATGCGATGTAAGTGAAGAATAGTAGGGCAAAGAAGAATTCTTTGAAAAAGAAGGCAGTGCCCAGTCCAAGGATTAGAGCGATGAATGAGCGAAACTTTGTCTGTGTTTGCCAGTCCACGTCCTTAAAGCTTGGATATTGTATGTTGCTGACCATCAGGTAAGCAATCGCTAGCATGAATGGAGGAATCAATAGGGCGAGTCCTCGTGAGTCATAGGTTGGTGTTTTGAGGCTCGTGATAACCAATACGATTGAGGCGATCATTCCAGCTGCCGCGGGCACTGGGAGTCCAAGAAAATCGTTGGTGCCTTTTAGGCGCTCGGCTTTTGGTAGCATCGGGTGTGTTAACACGTTGAAGCGTGCAAGGCGGACGGCCGCGCAAAGTAAGTATACGAAGCCGATTAACCAGCTGATTTGTAGGAAGATCGGGTACTTTTCCACAGTTGGAGTTAGGACCAGGAAAATCATCATCAAAGCCGGGGCGACGCCGAAAGATATGATATCTGCGATTGAATCGAATTCTTTACCAAATAGGGATTCGCGGCCTCCCAAGCGGGCCACGCGACCATCCAGCGCGTCGCAAATTACGCCAAATAAAATGAACCAAACGGCTTGCTTATAATTGTCCGATACGACGGCTGGATCGCTTGCGTAGTTAGCCTGGATGCAACGTAGGATCGCTAAGAAGCCAAAAAACAAATTACCTGCAGTTAAACTATTGGGCAGCAGGTAAATATGGCTCGCTTCACCGGAATCCGCATATTGGTGGCGGGATTGCTCGGTTTTCTCGGGGGCTTCGTTCAGTTCAGTCGGTTCGGTCATAGAAAGGGGGAGGCAGTTTAATCTTCGACCTCGTCCTTATGTCGGAGCGATTCGAGATATTTCCAAAAGGAATCCTCCTGTTCTAACATAAACTCCTCAGTAAAGGGGAGTTTGAATCGGAAGATAAAATCGGTTAACGTGTTCTTATGCAATATGTAGTGAGCAAATAGAGAGTCGCCATGTTGCTCAAAATAGATGCGAAATTCGCCGGCTCTGACACGATAATAAGTTTTCCCGTTACGATGGAAACAGCCTAATTCCTCATTGGGATTGTCCAGCTGCTCTTGTTTGAGCGTGCTCACTACTTCGACGAGTAGCATCTGTGAGCGCGTGTCGAGCTGATTGAGCTCTTGCATACTTTGTTCGCTGAAATTGACTTGAAACATGATGTCGTATCGGGAGTGGATCTCGTAGTAAACGGGCACTGTAGCTGAACTCGCTCTCTGTGCAACCGCAGAATGTATTACTAAGAGTCCTTATATCATGGTTGATGGTAAGTCTTTAGCGATCTCTGTAGCATACGGATTGACCCGAACTCTAATTGTCTCAATCTCTCTTAAATGGTTCAAATGACAGTTAAATACGAGGGTGCACTACGCTGCAAAGTCAGCCATGAGCCTTCCGGTCAATCTTTCAACACCGACGCTCCGATCGATAATAACGGCAAAGGCGAAGCTGCCTCGCCTACCGATCTGTGTGCTGCGGCGCTCGGCTCTTGTATGGCTACGATTATTGGCATGCAAATGGAGAAACTTGGGTTCGATCTCACAGGTATGCGTATTGAGGTCAATAAAGAGATGTCGAATTACAAGCCCCGGCGCATTATTAAGCTAAGCACAGAGATTTGGTTGCCAGGGAAGTTCGATGATATAACAAAGCGCAAAATTATTAACGCGGCTAAAGGCTGCCCTGTGCACCACAGTTTGAGTTCCGAGATTGATAAGCCAGTCTTGATTCACTGGCAGTAATTTTTTAATAATGGATCCGATCCGACTACTCTTTAATTCAAGTAATCACCTTTTGGTAACTAGCTCAGATGATGGATCTTATACGCTCGCGCAGGTAGAGCCAGAAGGGCGCAACTGGCACGTCTTGTCTGAGCTGCAATCAGCTAAAGGAAGGCAGTCGATCCTATGTGCACTGGTTTTCGAAGAATGTAATGTCACTGGTGAGTGGTATACGATTGACCGGTTGGGAGATCTGACTCTATCTGGTGACTTGAGGCAGGTGCTACAGGCGATCGACGAGCAGCTTTATCGTATTCCTTATCTAGGAATGGGGGAGAATGAGTATATCTATCGCTTTCGTACTACCAAAGAGCGTAATCGTTCAGTCTATATCGATGGGCAATCGGAAGCTCTCTATCAAAGCGCCTTGTGCCTCGCGATAAAGGAAGCCCGTCGCACCAAAGAAAAATCTTCAGGTGAACCCGCGGTGCTCGATTTCGGTGCTGTTAGTTACGTAATTCCTAGCCATTTTGGCTTTTGCTTGGGCGTTCAGAACGCAATTGAGCGAGCTTATGAAACGGTAGCTCAGCATCCGAACCGGCGAGTGTTCATGCTCAGCGAGTTGATCCACAATCCTTTTGTAAACGAAGATCTACTTGCTCGCGGCTTGCGCTATTTACAGACTGATAAGGGGCTTCCGTTGAGGGCAGACGGCTCCATTGCTACGAGCGCAGACGATCCCACAACACTATGGAATCAACTCACCGAGGAGGATATCGTCATTATCCCCGCCTTCGGAGCCACCAACGAAGATAAGGCTCGATTGATTCGGCGTGGCCTTTCTATACGGGAAAATGATGCCACCTGTATGCTTGTTGAGAAAGTATGGAAAGCAGCTAGGCGCTATGCTCAAGAGGGATATACCGTACTCATTCACGGTAAATCCGAACACGAAGAAACTAAAGCAACCTTTTCAAATAGCTCCAGTCATGGCCCTGCGTTAATGCTGCGAAATATGGAGCATGCTCGCCGCTTGGCTGAAGTCATTCAGGCAGAAACATCCGAGAAAAAGGCTCTTTTCGAGGCTTCATTTGCGGGTCTCTATTCCAAAGGGTTTGATCCACTAAAGGATCTTGAGCGAATTGCAGTGGTGAACCAAACCACACTCCTGCGCAATGAAACGCTCACAATTATTGAATATTTGAGAGACGTTATAGCCTGCAAATATGGCGAATCCGAAGTGGCGGAGCACCTTTGGTCTAAAGGGAAGGGGGATACCCTTTGCTACGCCACTCAAGTGAATCAAGATGCACTGCATAAAGCAGTCGAACAATCGATAGACGCGGCTCTAGTTGTTGGTGGAAAAAACAGCTCAAATACCTATCAACTCTATCGCGTTTGCTCGGAGCGCTTTGGAGAGGCCGCACATTATATTCAGTCTGAAGATAACCTTCGCTCCTTAGACTCGGTCCGGCACTATATTTTTCCGTATAATTTAACAGCCGCCCCTGCTACAGTTGAAGAAGATCGGCCACTTTTTAAGCAAGTAGTCGATAAGCCGCGCATTTTGCTCACGGGGGGAGCTTCCTGCCCGGACGGGATCATACAGCAAGTCATCCACCGAATTAATAGCTTTTTCCCGTCTAACCAGATACGTCCGGTGCAAGAAATCCTAGCAGCATTTAGGTCCGATACTTGAAGATTCGCCCAAGCTGGTTAAGCTAGGGACTGTGTTAATAGGACTGACAGATATAGATGGAGGCGCAGCACCAGGAATCTATTTTGAGCTCGGCGTCGTCGTAATTCACCAACTTTATGGCTACCGAGGTGTAATCGTCGCCGTGGATCCACGCTGCATGGCAGGCGAGACTTGGTATCAGTGTAATAAGACGCAACCTCCTCGTGAGCAGCCATGGTATCATGTATTAGTGCACGATAGCGGAGGACTAAGCACCTACGTCGCACAGTCTAACTTACGCGAAGATACGAGTGGCCAACCAATTAACCACCCCCGGATCGATTCTTACTTTGTCGATTTTAAAGAGGGACGTTATCAGCTTAAAAAGAAATCTTCCAGTAAGAGTGGTCTCTGAATCGACTACTATAAGCTCATCAGGAGTAAACTGAACCACGCAAATTCTTTAAAACCGTCAAAGAAGCATTTGCTTCGGCAGGAATATTCTGAGGTTTATAGCGATGTTTGCGCCCTGT
>CEUD01342430.1_pt1 | contig 20031 bp, 18 predicted proteins | sample 356481 | NCBI WGS metagenome assembly CEUD01 (sample SAMEA2623314, study PRJEB7988) | marine metagenome | isolation source: saline water (ENVO:00002010), including | reverse complement strand
CCCCTTGTTTATGCACCATAGACGACAGTCATAAGAAACTTGGGCTAGCTTTTTGGTTTCAGGTTTCACTTGATCTCGCGAGCAGGATACTCATATTTCAGCTAAATTTACTAATTGCTGACCACCCCGCAGCGTTTGGATCCTTCAGGCTGATTCACAGAAAACACCCCGTTTTGTCGATCTGTCTATCGCACACATTTACGTATGAATTTTGACTCTATACTCGGGGGCCTGTTAGGTGTCTTTCTCGGCATTTTACTGACATGGATAGCGACTAAACGCCGTTTTAAGCGGCTAGAGGAGGGCTTACGTGGTCAACTTGATGTTGAAAAACGCGAGGCGCGATTGGCTCAAAAAGAGGCGCAGTCGGAGTTGGAATTAAAATTTAAAAATAAGGAACTTGAACTGAGCCACTCAGTGGTGGCGCGTGAAGAGGAGTTGCAGATTCGCTCGCGGGAACTAGAGCGTGAAGCGGAACGGCAGGAGGAGCAGCAGGCGCAAGTCGACTCAAAGTTTAAGGAGTTAGCTCGGGAGCAGCGTTTACTGAGCGACGCGGAGCATGAGGCTGAGAAGATTCGTCGCCTTTATCGTCTGAAGTTGCACCAGATTACGCAAATGGAGCGCGACGACGCGCGACAACTGTTGATGAAATCCACCGAGCGCGAATGTGCGCAGGAGATTCGTGACTTGCGCCAGACGCTACTCGGGCGCGGCGAGGCCGAGGTTGCTGGTGAAGCGAAACGTATTTTGTTGGCTGCGATGCAACGTATCACGAGCCAGCCGATGAACGACGCCACTGCAACGGTGGTTACTTTGCCCAGCGAGGAAATGAAGGGGCGCATTATTGGACGTGAGGGGCGTAATATTCGAACTTTCGAGCATGCCACCGGCACGACGCTGATGATCGATGAGACACCCGATTCCGTCTTGATCTCATGCTTTGATCCGGTGCGCCGCGAAGTGGCTCGTATCGCACTGGAAGCGCTCTTGCGCGATGGCCGCATACATCCTTCCAGTATAGAAGATGAGGTGGTCAAAGCTGAAGAGGAAATGCATGCCAATGTGATCGATCTGGGGGAGGGGGCTTTGCGCAAATTACGTTTGCACGATGTGCATCCGGAAGTCGTGGCCCTCTTGGGAAAGTTGCATTACCGACTTTCCAATAATCAAAATACCCTCGCGCACTCTGTGGAGGTGGCCAATCTCTGCGCTTTGATCGCTTCAGAAATAGGTCTGGACCCGCTGATTGCGAAACGGGCGGGACTTTTCCACGACATTGGCAAGGCAGTCGATGAAGATTATGAGGGCAGTCACGCGACTGTTGGGGCAGAGATCATTAAGCAGCACGGTGAAGATGCACGTGTAGTCAACGCGGCTGCAGCTCACCACCAAGAAGTGCCTGCGGAAAGTGCTTACGCGGGGCTGGTTATGGTCGCGGATTCACTTTCAGCGGTGCGTCCAGGAGCACGCGCGTCGTCCATCGATGGCTTTATTCAGCGTGTGCGCAGTATCGAGGAGATTGCCGCTGCTCAGATGGGGGTGAGCGAAGCCTATGCCGTGCAGGCGGGGCGTGAGGTGCGAGTCATTGTGGAGCCAGAGATTGTCAGCGATGAGGAAGCGCGTCAATTGGCCCGCACGATCCGTCAGAAAATTGAAGAGCAACTTAATTACCCGGGCACGGTCGAAATCACTGTGATTCGAGAACAAAGATATTCGGAAACTGCGGTATGATTTTTCCACGATTTCATAAAAGTGCTCTATTGTGGCTGCTTAGTCTGTCGACGGCATGGGCGGCCCCTTCGGTGGTGGTCTTAGATAGTGGCGAGCGCTTAATCGGGGAGCTTGCGCCCGAGTCTACCGAAACGACGCTTGTTTTAAAGTCGGCTGTTTTGGGCGAACTGAGACTGGCGCGCGCGCATGTGGTGTCGGTTACAAGGCAGAGTGCGGAAACTCAGGCTAAGCCTGAAGTCGCGGCCAAGCCAAAGCGAGCACAGGGGCAAGGGCAGCGAGCGCAGGCAAAAACTGACAAGCAGCAGCCTGCTACAGAGGCAAAGCCAGCTCGGGAGGTGTCTGCCGAGCCAGTGCAGCAGCCTGCCGAGGTAGAACTGGCAAAAGCCAACGAAGCATTGTCGATCATGGAGGCGAAGCTTGCTGAGCTCAGAGAGCTGAAGTTAGCGGAAACTTTTAATACAGTGAAGAACTACAAGACTCCAGATTCATGGTCGGGTAGCTTGAAGCTCGGCATTAATTTGAGCCAAGGTGACAGTCGTTGGGCGCAAAGTTATGCGAAGGGGAATTTAGAGATAAAGCCTAAGCAAAGCCTCAATTATTACCGCTTGAGTGGCTCTTACACGTATCGCCAAACAGAGGCTGCGAACGGTAATGAATACAAATCAACCGATAAAATGGATGCAGAATTTACCTATCGTCGCACTTTCTGGGACGATTGGTTTGTGCAAAATGCACTCGGCTATCGCGCGGATCATATTAAAGGCATTGATCGCGAGGCGCAGGAATCAGTGGGGATCGGCTATCGCTATAAGCCATCGAGCAAGGTTAATGTGCTATTTGGAGCCGGTGGTGGTGTCGAAGAGTTGGATGCGGACTATGAAGACACGCGCTCTGGCTTCAACCCTCTGCTCAATGTCTTTCAGGAAGCTACATGGAGCCCGATCAAGCGCACCACACTCGTTCAGAAGTTTAATTATTATATCAACCCCGAGGATTCGCAGCAGTACAATTATATCTTCTCCGCTGCGCTGCGGCTGAGACTGACGGACCTGCTAGGTTTCGAGTTCTCATACAATAAGAGCTTCGATAACGATGTCGGCGACGGAAATGCGCAGGACGATGTGCAATGGCGCAACGCCTTGGTTGTCTATTTCTAAGCGAGAATTGTTTCTAGTGCAGGCGCGTTCGGGTCCTGTTCCACTGCGGCGCCTGCGGTGAGTGGGTAGCGATACTCTTCGCCACTGAAGTTGCGCATGACGATTGCTTCGTCGGTAATCTCCTTAATGTAGTCAGGGTTAATTGGGATCTTGCCGCCGCCACCCGGCGCATCGATCACGAATTGTGGGATTGCATATCCGGTGGTATGGCCGCGCAAGCTGCGGATGATCTCGATGCCCTTGCGCGGGTCGGCGCGTAAGTGAGCGCTGCCGGTGATTAAGTCACACTGATAAATGTAGTAGGGGCGCACACGCATCATGAGCAGGCGGTGAATCAGCGATTTCATGACATCTGCATCGTCATTTACATCCCGCAGCAGCACCGACTGGTTCCCGATTGGCACGCCTGCATACACCAATTGTTCACAGGCATTTCGCAGGGTGTGGGTGCACTCGTTGGGGTGATTGACATGGATACTCATCCAAATGGGACCATGCTTTTTGAAAATTTCGCACAATTCTGCTGTGATGCGCTGAGGTAAAAATACTGGGATACGTGAGCCGATACGGATGAATTCCACGTGTGGGATTTTACGCAGTTCGCCCAGTAAGTGGTCCAGTTTGCGATCCGAGAGAAGTAGGGGGTCGCCGCCACTCAGTAGCACATCACGAACTTCCGGGTGTGTGCGGATGTATTCGAGTCCGCTCTCAAATTCCGGGTGGAAGTTGTAGTCCTGCGCGTTGGAAACCAGTCGGCTGCGTGTGCAGTAGCGGCAATAGGAAGCGCAGCGATCTGTCACCAAGAACAGCACGCGGTCGGGGTAGCGGTGCACGATGCCGTCAACTGGTTTCGTGTTTTCCTCGCCCACCGGGTCCAGCATCTCTTCGGGAGCGGTGCGCATTTCGCCCGCGCGTGGAATGATCTGGCGGCGAATGGGGCAGTTCGGGTCTTCGCGATCAATTAGGTTGAAAAAATACGGGGTGATTGCCAGTGCGAGCTTGTCCTTCGCGAACAGGCAGCCCGCACGCTCGTCGGCTGTGAGCGTCATATGCTGCTCCAAGTGCTCCAACTTGGTGAGACGGTTCTTGAGCTGCCATTTCCAGCTATTCCAGTCTTCGGCGGGCACGTCGGCCCAGAGGCCTTGGCCTTGTTGCCAGTTTTCGAGTGAGTCGTTTGGATACATTGTCAGTAGTGGTCGGAGCTAAAGTAGTCGAAAGAAAATCTTCGGTAGTTGACGAGTTGATGTATCTATATACTTAAATATGTCAATGGCAGCAGTGAAAACAAATATAGAGATCGATGCGCTAGCGAAGCAGCTATGGGCGCTGGGCGACCCGCTGCGCCTACAGATTTTGCGTATTTTGCCCACAGAGCCTACCTGCCATAACGCATGCAACGTTTCCACCATTGCAGAGCGCATCGGGCTCTCGCAGCCTGCGACCTCGCACCATTTACGCATCTTGCGGCAGGCCGGAATCATTACCAATGAGAAAAAATGTCGGGACATGATTTATTGGATCGATTTAGAGGCCGCAGAGCAGGTGAGCCTGCAATTAAAAGAGGTCTTGAGTTAGCTTGCTGTATTTTTACTTGAAGCTTTTGAATTGCATGGCGCGGGATTCTCGTTTGGCTCCTGCGCTAACATGGCTAAAACGACTCGCACAGGACTCATTGCATTTGAAGACGGAACCGTATTCCGTGGCCGCGCTTTTGGCGCTGTAGCTACCAACGTAGGCGAAGCCTGCTTCAATACCAGCATGACGGGCTATCAAGAGATATTGACCGATCCGTCTTATTTTTCGCAGATCGTCACTATGACGGCGGTGCAAATCGGCAATTACGGCATTTGCCCGGATGACGTCGAGTCCGACGGTCCCAAGGTCAAGGGCTTCATTGTACGTGAGATCAGCCCCGTCGCCAGTAACTGGCGCAGTCATATTTCGATCCAAGATTATTTGGCCGAAGCGGGTATTCCAGGCATCGAGGGGGTGGATACACGCGCCATCACCAAAAAACTGCGCGTCTCTGGTGCGCTCAAGGCTTGCATCACTACCGAGGATATTTCCGAGGAAGATGCCATTCAGCGTGCAAAGGACTTTGGCGGCCTGATCGGAGTGGACTTTGTTAAAGAGGTCACAGCGAAAGAAGCCTACCAATGGGACCCCGAGATGAAGCAATCGACCCCATTCACCGTGGTCGGCACCGATTTGAATTTAAACGCGGACAAAACTGAGAAGCCTCGTTTCAAGGTCGCGGCAATGGATTTCGGCGGAAAATTCTCGATTTACCGCAAATTGCAGCATCATGGTTTTGATGTGCATGTCTTTCCTGCGACCGCTTCGGTTGCGGAGATTCAAGCGATCGAGCCGGACTGTGTCTTTCTTTCCAACGGCCCTGGTGATCCCGGTGCAGTGGAGTATGCGCACGCCACCGTCAAAGAATTGATCGAGGAGTATCCCACCTTTGGCATTTGCTTGGGGCATCAGATTATTACACACGCCTTGGGGGCGAAGACCTTTAAGCTTAAGTTTGGTCACCGTGGTGGTAACCAGCCCGTCAAGAACTTAGAAACTGGCAAGGTTTCGATCACTGCGCAAAACCACGGTTTCGCATCCACCCGCGAAGAGTTGGAAAAGGCAGGTGCCGTGGTCACCGAGATTAACCTCAACGACGAAACAGTCGAAGGTCTACGTCTCAAGGACAAGCCCGTCTTTTCGGTGCAATACCACCCCGAAGCCGCTCCTGGTCCCAACGACGCCGATGCACTCTTTGTAGATTTCTACAACATGGTCGCGAAGCACCACGCGTAGGACGCAGCTGAAAGCAATGTAGCACGACGGCGAGAGCCGTCGGCTGCGTGTGCTTGGCGAACGGCCTCAGGCTACATGGAGCTCTTGCTTGCGGTCTGGGCCGGTTGCTGGAGGCTTTCGATCCAGTCGGCCATGATGCGAGCGCTTTCTCGCAGGTAGATGTCGTAGCTGGGCTCTTCTTCCTCCTCGGTTTGCGCTTCCTCGGAAGCGATGGCATCGTCTACGGCTTCGGCGACAGTGCCGCTGTTGTCTTCACCGATGACGGCTTCGCTGAGGTTCTCTGCGATGGCTTTTATGGGTTCGGCGAGGGTCTTCTTTGAGAGCGCTTCTTGCTCTTCAGTGACTTTGAGTAGGAACTCCTGCATGGGGTAGTCTTGCTCGCTGAGGGCGTCGTAGGTGTCGTCTAGCTCATCGATATAGTCTTTTTCGCGAATCTTGCGCTCGATGCGCTGCTTCATATTGACTGAGATCGCCTTTTCGTCGTAGCGCTGGCGGCGCCACTCGATTTGCTTTTTTAAGAATTGGAACTCTTCGAGCGATTCTTGACGTGCTTGGCTAGCAGCGGCGAGTTCTTGCACCAGTGAGGGGTCTTCGGGGCTGTCGACATTGAGTTTTGCCCAGTTGTTAACCCAGTCAACTGCGGCGACTTCATCCCATGGTAGTGCGTGGGGCAGGTCATCCTCACCGATGGGGAGGAACTCGTTGACGGAGGGCAATACGATGTCGGAAGGCACGCCTTTGACCTGGGTGGAGCTGCCGTCGGGTAGGAAGAATTGTTTAATGGTAATTTTAGTCGCCACGGGGCGTGCTTGCGGTTGGCTGCTCTTTAGGAAGGAGAAAGGCATGCGGGTGTTCATGTGGTACACCTCTTGTACGGTGCCTTTGCCATGGGTGGAGCTGTTGCCTACGATCAGCGCGCGGTCATTGTCTTGCAGTGCGCCTGCTACGATCTCGGACGCGGATGCACTGAAGCGGGAGGTGAGCACGATGAGTGGGCCGTCCCAGAGCATCTCGGGGTCGCGATCGGAGAGTACATCTGTGCGGCCGTTGCTGTCACGCACTTGCACCACGGGGCCGACGGGGATGAAGAGTCCAGTCAAGCGTACCGCTTCGCTGAGTAGGCCACCGCCATTCATGCGCAGATCGAGGATAATGCCTTCGGCGCCTGCATCGCGTAGTTTGTTAATCAATTCGGAGACGTCGTCCGTGGTGGTGGTGAGTGTGCCTCCAGCGCCTATGTTACCATAAAAAGAGGGCAGCTCGATGACACCGACGGCGATCGTTTGTGATTCGTCGACTGGCACGCTGATTAGTTTGGCAGTGGCCAGGTTGGCGGTCAGTTTGACCTCTCCACGGACGATCGGAACGATCTTACGTACGGACGGGTCGGAGGCGTCACCGGGGTGGATGAGTAGGCGCACGGTGGTGCCTTTTTCGCCTTTGATCTTGCGCACGATGTAGCGCAATTGCATGTCGACGACATCTTCAAACTCATCGTCGCCTTGGGCGACCCCCAAAATCTGGTCTTCGGGGTTGAGTAGGCGTGAGCGTTCGGCGGGACCGCCAGGAAGGATTTCCTTAATGGTGCAAATGCCGTCGTCGTCTTCGAGCAGTGCGCCGATGCCGACGAAGGAGTTTTGCACGGCAGAGTTGAAGCTCTCAAGCGTATCGGAGGACAGGAATGTGGAGTGTGGATCGAAGAGCTGCGTCATCGCATTGATGAAGGATTCCTGCACTTCTGCGGCTTCACGGGCCACTGTGTGGCTGAGATTGCGTTCGTAGCGGCGGTGGATTTTCTCGCGAGCTGCGTCGAGTGTTTCGGCGTAGAAGTCGGGATCTTCCAGTAAGCGTCGTAGTTTGGTCGGGTCGAACTCTTCTTCCTCTTCGTCTGGAGCGGCAATGTCGGGATTTTGCGGTGTTAACGAGCTGCCGTTATCGTCCTCTTTGTCTTCGGACGCGAGGGAGAGCATTTCATTGAGTAATTCGTACTTCAAGCGGCGCAGCCAGAGGGCTTCTGCTTCTTCGGGGGAGGCGGGCCATTCTGCTTCGCGACGATCGGGGGTGAAGCTTTCGTCGACAGTGAAATCAAAATCTTTTTGCAGGCGTTCGAAGGCCCATTCGGTGCGTTGTTCCGCTTTTTGTTTGAAGCTCTCGTAGATTTCGAAGGCGGAGTAGAGGTTGCCTTTTTTGAGGGATGCCTCCATCGCGTCGCCGAAGCGAAAGATAAATTCATCCACTTCAGAGCGAAGAAAATACATGCGTCCATAATCGAAAGATTCGATGTAGGCTTCGACCATTTCTGCGCCATTGAGCTGCTCCATTGTTCCGCGCAAATAGTGGCGGGCGTTAATGGTGTTGACGACCCAGCGTGTCTGGGAGGCCATTTCTTGGCTCGGGTCGAGCTTGGCATTGGTCGAGAGTACGACTGCGAGCGCCGCGCCGGCGACGAGTGCGATTCGAAGAATTCGTTTATTCATACGTGATTGGGTAGTATCGTCTGACATGCGCTGGGCTTAGCGGCTTAAGAGATCTTTGGCACGGTCGAGGGTCTGTTTTTCACCGTCTGTAAGGGAGCCAAAGCCGGAGGCGTTGATTTTATCGAGAATGCGGTCCACTTCTTTTTGTAGTTCGTCGCGGTTGCTGCGGTTGACCTTGTAGCTGATGTGGGCCTCGGTCTTTTTGCGACGCTTGAACCAGGCCGGCTGTTCCACAGTGGTGCGGGCATTTATGCTATTGGAACCGAAGAAGCTGTGGCTCTGGTTGTGCACGTAGCGGAAGTAGAGAATGCCGGCCAGCATACCGCCTAGGTGGGCCGAGTGTGCCACGTGTGAGTGACCGGGGAGTTCGTAAAATAAGATGCCGCCGAGCGAGATGGCTAGACTGCCCCAGAATACCCACTTTGGCTTTACGGTGACGGGAATGATGAAGAAAATCAGTAGTGTGATCGGGCGCTCGGGGTAGAGTAGGCAGAAGAGCGTCAAAATCGCCATGACGGATGCGGACGCGCCCACCACGGCACCATACTCGTTAAAATGCAGCAGTAGATACACACTGCCACCTAGTAAGGTGCCGGCTAGGTATAGGCCGAGGAAGCGCTCCCTCCCCAGAATTGGTTCGACGATGCGTCCAATGAAAAAGAGCCCCAGCATGTTACCAAAAATATGGAAGAAGCCGGCCGTGCTGTGCATGAAACCATAGGTCAGCAGGGTCCACACTTTGAGCTGCTGGAAGTTTTGGCCGCTCAGGCTCAGCCAGTCGCCCATAAAAGTATTTTCACGCCCAAATGCACTGGGGAAAAAGACGTTCAGCACTTGTTGTAATACGAATACGGCCACTGTGATGACGATCAGCGTGGTCGTCATCGAAGTCTTGGGGGGAGCAGTCTCCGAAGGAGACTGTCTCATATACGGACGGTCGTAGAGCATGTCTTAGAAAATCAAAATTGCCGGCGCGAGGTCGTCCGGAATTAAGAAAAGACCGCCAATATGGCTGCCTGTTCCTTCAGGAGCAAGTATTGAGATCGCTTCTTGCCTCTCTAATCGCAATTTTACGCATTCTGCGCGCGTTTGGACCTATTTTTTGTTACGATAGCTGCCGGGTTGCTTACTTTTAGTGCGTCGCTTGATGAAGAGGGGCAAGAACTTGCCTTCAATGAACTCGAAGGCAGCTTGTAGGCCCTGATCTTCGTAGACGACTCCGATCTCGGCCTCCATCGCGGTGGGCTCACCGAGCGAGGAGAGAAATTGGTTGGAAGTCATTTGAATAAAGACCTCTGCGCGTTGCTTCACTGAAATGTCGCTTTGCTTCAGTATCCACTCGCGCGCAAAGAGGGCCAAGACGGCATCACCAATCCAAGCCTTCGTGCGTTTCTCTTCCTCGATCAAGGCCTTTAGATTTTATCAACAATCTTGTCAGCGAGGCCGTATGCAATGGCTTCGTCGGCAGTCATGTAAAAGTCGCGGTCGGTGTCCTTTTCAATCTTCTCCAGCGCTTGTCCGGAAGACTCTGCAAGGATAGCGTTCAACTCATCGCGCAGGCGCTCCATTTCTTGAGCTTGAATGTGGATGTCTACCGCCACGGCGACCATTTGGCCTGAAATGAGAGGTTGGTGAATGAGCACGCGTGAGTGCGGATACAGGTAGCGGTTGCCCTTGTCGGCACCACACAGCAGGATCGAGCCCATGCTGGCGGCCATGCCTGTGACGACCACTTTGATCGGAGAACTGATCAACTTCATGGTGTCGTAAACCGCCATGCCAGCGGTGATTGAGCCGCCGGGTGTGTTAATGTAAAAAGTGATCTCTTCACCCGGCGCTTCCATCTCAAGATAGAGGAGCTTCTCGGTCACATCGCGTGCTGACTTATCGGAGACTTCGCCCCAGAGGAAGACCTTGCGCTCTTTGAGGAAGCTTTCCTGGATCTTGATTGATTTTTCTTCTTTGTCTTTGGATTTCTTGTCGGCCATGATAAATATTATTTTCTAGGGGGCTTCACGGGTGAAGACCGCTATAGTTTGATGCAGTTGTGATTAAATAGAGAGAGCACAGCTAGTCGTTCTTTCAAGCTGCGAATGGAAAAACATAGTCGAGCGCAGGCTATCCTTCAATCTTGGCGACACGACGTTGGTGGCGTCCGCCTTCGAATGTGGCGTCTAGCCAGATGCCGACTATCTTAAGTGCTAGTTCCTCGGGCACGGGGCGCGCCCCGATAGCGATGCAGTTGGCGTTGTTGTGCTCTTTGGTCATTTGAGCCGACCATTCGTCCCAGCAGAGTCCGCAACGCACGCCCTTGACTTTATTGGCGACGATTGCCTCACCATTGCCAGAGCCTCCGAGCACGATGCCGCAGTCGGCCTTGCCAGAGGCCACGGCCTCTGCCGCGGGACGGATGAAGTCGGGATAGTCGCAAGAAGTGTCGGAGTCGCAGCCGCAGTCGATAACTTCGTAGCCGCGTGCTTTTAAAAATGCGACGATGGGCGCTTTGAGCGGGAAGCCCGCGTGGTCGGTGCCAATGGAAACGGTAAGGGTTTTGTCTGTCATTTCTGCCATGAATGTCAAAGTGCAGGCACACTGCAAGTCATCTTGACTAGGTTTTTGAAGCGAGCTCTAAGGAGCGGGCAGTGGTTGTGGCCTTTGGGATTGCCTTGGGGGGCATTTTATTCCCGCAGGCGCTTATGCCCGCGCACGAACTCGAAGAGTACGCAGGCTATAATAATGAGCGTCATGCCAATGGTGGCTACGCTGGCAGGCGTGGAGCGACTGAGGATGTAGTAGCCGAGGAAAGGAGCGAGAGTCCCGCGCAGCCCGGTGAGTGCCATGTGGATGCTCATATAGGAGGAGGCCTTCGATTCGGGCGCGATCTTAGTGACCCATAGGCTCCAGAAGATTTTGCCGCCGCCGAGTGAGAGCCCTTGGAAGGCCATCGCTAGTGTGAGCACGTAAAGGTTGGTGGTGAAAAAGAAGAGCACGATACTGAGTAAGAATGATAGATTCAGTAGGTTTCGTGTCGTCACAAAGTGCATGCGATCGAAGAGGTGTCCCCACATCTTGGTGCTTAAGATGCGCACCACCGCAGGCACCACGAGCATCAATAGCGCAATGGTGGTGTTGCTAGCGTTGACGCCGTAGTTGGGGTTGGCGAGGTAATCGATCCGCACCGGTAATGTGAGCAAGTTCCCTAAGCCCAGTAGCATCCAAGTACCGAGAATGTAGCCGAAGAAGCGATCCTTCCAAATGAGGCTAAAGCTCTGCCATGGGTTGCCGATGTTGTCGCGTGAGAGTGGACTGCTTGGGATGCGAAGGCCTACCAGCGCGCAGATCGCAGCAGCGAGTAACATGCCCACAAAAATCCAATGGTAGGCCTCAATCTTTTGGTCCAGTAGGCGGCCCCCGCAAAATGCAAATCCGATGGAGCAAAATGCTGTTAAAATAAAGGGCCAGGTCATGCGACGTCCGCGCTCGGAGCGACTGTAGTTTTCCGTGTAGACCTGTAGCATTAGGGGGCCCTGTTGCACCGCGGCCACCTGACTCGTGACGACAAACACTGTGAAGAAGAAGAGCGATTGCGCCAGGCTGGCCCCAGTCAGGAGTGCGGCAGCCGCGCCAAAGACCACTGCGCAAGCCTGTGCGGGTGTGGCGCGTAGGCTGGCTGCCAGATATAAGGTCAGTGGAGTGAGTAGGAATCCGATCGGCCCCGCGCCGGCGATGAACGACTTGTGCGTTTCGCTCGCGTCAAAGTAGCGAATGGCAATTACGAGCGCAAAGGTCTGCCAGCCCGCTTCGAGTATGCCCAAGCAAGGGGCGCGCAACAGGTCGTTGCGGTAGGTCGCGCGAGCGAATTTCGAGCGTTGAAGCTCTGAAATGGAATGTTGAGTGTTATTCACAATTGAACGTCCTTTTGGGAACGTTCGATACGCTTCACTTGCTCCATTCAAGCATGCGCTTGATCGGTGCGTAGGCTTTCAAGCGAATGTCTTCGGGCATCTCGATTTGTGGTGACATATCGCGCAGGCAATCACGCAGCTTTTCGATGGTGTTCATCTTCATAAAGCGGCAGTCGTTGCAAGCGCAGGTGTCGGTCGGGCCCGCGATGAAAGTTTTTTCCGGGATCTCACGCTGCAAGCGGTGGATCATACCAGTTTCAGTAACGACGATGATTTGCTCCGCATCGCAATCGCGGCAGAAGCCGATCATCTTTTCGGTACTGCAAACCTCGTCCGCATTGTCGCGCACAGTTTCAACACATTCCGGGTGTGCGACCACCAATGCGTCGGGGAATTTTAACTTCAGGCGTTCGATCGCCTGCTGTGTGAATAGCACGTGCGCATAGCAGGAGCCTGGCCACAGCTGCATTTCGCGGCCGGTCTGCTTGCTGACCCATTGCCCTAGGTTTTGGTCCGGCACGAACAGAATGTCGCGGTCCGCGGGGACCTTTTCGACGATCTTCATAGCATTGCCACTGGTGCAGATCACATCGGAGAGAGCTTTGACCCCGGCCGAGCAATTAATGTAGGCGACGACGTAGACATTGGGATTCGCCTCCTTATAGGCAGCCAGTTTTTCGGCTGGGCATGAGTCGGATAGGGAGCAGCCAGCGTCCATCTCAGGCAGCAGCACAGGCTTGTTCGGGTTGACGATCTTAGCCGTCTCCGCCATGAAGTGCACCCCGCAGAACACGATGCAGTCGGTGTCGGCCTCTTCGGCTTTGTAAGCCAGCCCTAGGGAGTCGCCCACGTAATCAGCCACGCGCTGAATCGCGTCGATCTGATAATTATGCGCCAGAATTAGGGCGTTACGCTCTTTTTTGAGTGCAAGGATTTCTTCTTGGATCGCAGTGAGAGGCGCTTCATTCCCGAGCTTGGGATTGAAGACCATGGGTTCGTAATTGAGTGTTGCAGTGGCCATTTTCAGTTTTGGTGATGCAGAGAGAGTGCAGATGCTTGCAGCTCTGTAAAGCGAAGTTAAGCGCTATGTTAATGAACATTGAAAGAATTTCAATCCAGCAGCGAATGGCCTAAGGGCTTCATTGTCGTGGAAGTCAACCGTCAAACTGGGCCTGTAATTGTGTGGAGCATGTATAGCCGCTTGTTTGATCATATGCTGCAACGACTTCCCCCATTCCTGTTCGCTACCATTTTCGCTTTCAGTTTGCTGGGCACACTGGTGTGCCCAGCGACGCAGGCTCCCTTTGGAATGTATCCGGATTGGTCTAAGAATGTGGGTATTTACGAAGTGAACGTGCGCCAGTTCTCGCCGCAGGGGCGCTTCGAGCAAGTGACTGCTTATTTGCCTCAAATCAAGGCGATGGGGATCGACTTGATCTGGATTATGCCGATTCACGAGATCGGTGAGGCCAATCGTAAGGGCAGCTTGGGTAGCTACTACTCGATCCGAGATTATAAGTCGGTCAACCCCGAGTTCGGCAGTGGGGCGGATTTCAAGGCGCTGGTGGATCGCGCGCATGAGCTGGGCATGTACGTGATCATAGACTGGGTCGCGAATCATACTGCCTGGGACCATCCATGGACGCTCACAAATCCAGAATTTTATGAGACCAACGAAGCCGGGGACTTTATTCCCCCTGTCGAGGATTGGACCGACGTGATCGCCTTAAACTATGCGAACGATGGTTTGCGGCTCGCCATGATCGATGCGATGGAATATTGGGTGCGTGAATATGGGGTCGACGGCTACCGCTGCGATGTGGCCGAGGAGGTGCCGACTGCGTTCTGGAATCAAGCGCGTCAGGCGTTGAATCAGGTGGCTCCCGTCTTTATGTTGGCGGAAGGGCAGTTGCCGGAATTTCACCAGCAAGCGTTTGAAATGAGCTACGCCTGGCACCAGATGGGGGAGATGCGCAAGCTCAAGGCGGGGGAAATTGATGCCAAAGGTTTGGCTGATTACGAAAGTTATGAGCAGGACGAGAAATATCCGAGGCAGGCGATTCGCATGCGCTTTCTCAGTAATCATGACGAAAACAGTTGGCACTCCACCGTGCAGGAAGACTATGGACCAGCCGCTGCTGTTTTGCGGGCTTACACCTTTGCGGCGCCTGGCATGCCAATGATTTATAATGGAGAGGAAGCGGGCTTGGACAAAATGTTGCGCTTCTTTGACAAGGACCTCATTGAGTGGCGCCCACATTCGGAACGTGCATTGTTGACGCGCCTATTCCAGTGGAAGAAACGCAATCAAGCTTTGTGGAATGGCGCGCATGGCGGAGCATTTGTGAATTTTCAGACAGGAGTGGATGCGCAAGTTTGGGCCTTTTACCGACAGAAAAATGGAGACAAAATTATCGCGATTCTGAATCTCTCGCCCGAATCTGCCCGTGTTACAATCGATGATCCCGCGCTGGCTGGCCGCTATCGTGATGTCTTGACGGACCAGTCGCATCATCTGTCTGCCCGTGAGAATATCACCTTAAGCCCATGGGGCTATTGGCTTTTGGAGGCGCACTCGCTCTAAAATGAATCTGCTGGCAAGCTGGCTACTTGCTACAGGTAAAGAGGCGTCGTTCGCCGCTTTGCGGAGACTATTTCTTGAGTAGGATCAGGTCTGCGCGACGATCTTGCGAAGACTGTGATTTGGACAACCCGCTAGTGGCTTCGAGGCTGCCCTTGGAAAGCTTTTCGACACGGAGGGGAGTGATGCCTAGTGTGCCGAGGTAGTCGCTGATGCTATTGGCGCGGCGATCGCCGAGCGCCAAGTTATACTCGCTGGTGCCATACCAGTCGCAGTGACCTTCGACTAAAATGTGATAACCAGAATTTTGCTCTAAGTAGTCTGCGGCTTGTTGTAGTTTTGAGCGTTCCGAAGCGGCCACCGAAGAGGAGTCGAAATCAAAGTAAATCGAGGGCAATACGCCTTCGACCATAATGAAGCCTTCATACATGCCATTTTCGATGCCCTGCGAACCGCGCTGTGTCAGTTCTCCGTTGCCATCTCCATCAATGCTGCCGTCGAGGCTCATGTCGAAAGAGCCTTCTGGGACGTAGTTCCCGCCAAAGTCGCCTGTGTCGCTTAAGCTGCTGCCTTGACTGCCCTTGCCGCTTCCCATTTCGTTGCCATATTGTGAAGGTGCTTGCTTGCGTGTGCAGGCGGGGAGGAGGCAAACTGCTAATAGCAGAGTAAGAAATGTGCGGCCGATCTTATTCATATTTTCAGAATGTGGTGGTATGATTTGTAACTCGCAAACATTTTCCTAAAAGTCTGGAGAAATTATCGTTTACTTTTCCATTTTATGACCGCCCCCATTGTATTTTTAGTTGATAATGGCTCTCTTCGTCCGCAGGCGACGCTCGCTTTGCGAGGCCTAGCGGATGCACTCTCCGCGCGCTTGCAGCTGTCGATTGAGGCGGTGAGTCTCTTGCATGCGCACAAAGTGCCCGCGGAATTGTTGGGCGGGCAACCGGCGACGATCGTAAAGCGGCGCTTGCGAGAGCACATTGCACAGGGGCAGCGAAACTTTCTGTGCCTGCCGCTCTTCCTCGGGCCGAGTTTGGCGATATTGGACTATTTGCCCCGAGTCGTGGCGGAGTTGCAATTGGACTGTCCGGAGCTTTCTGTTCGGATCGCGCCTGTGCTGGCAGGGGCGAATATGGATTCGCCCGATTTGCGCTTAGCACAGATTTTGGCGGATCAGTTGCGAGCGCTTCCCAATTGGCAACAGGCCAAAGTTGCGCTAGTGGATCATGGTTCGCCGATTCTTGAGGTCAACCGTGTGCGAAACGCGGTGGCGCGCCAACTCAGTCAGTTGTTGGACTTGCCTGACGGAGCGGTACAGCCTTGCTCGATGGAGCGGCGCGAGGGCGAGGCCTATGCTTTTAACGAACCCTTACTAGAAAAACTCGGTCAGTTGGAGTCTTTCGCGGGCGGACCACTGATCCTTGCCATGTTTTTCTTGCTGCCCGGACGCCACGCAGGCGAGGGAGGCGATGTGGCTGAAATCTGTGCAGGCCTGCAGGAGGCCGGGGCCTTTGAGCCCATTCGGATCACTCCGCTGCTGGCAGAGCATCCTTTGTTGCTAGACCTTTTGGCCGATCGTCTGGCCGCCGCCTGTGACTGATTTTGGGCCGCCGCCTGTGGCTGATTTTGGGCCGGAGTCGACCTTAGTTGCCGATCGAGATGAGGCCGTTGTTAATCGCGTAGCGAGTGAGGCTGGCGACGTCGTGTAGGTCGAGCTTGCGCATCAGGTTGGTGCGGTGGTTTTCCGCAGTTTTCACGCTAATGCTTAATTTGGCGGCAATGTCGCGTGTGCTGTGACTTTCAGCGATGAGTTGTAAGATCTCACGTTCGCGCTTGGTCAAAATGTTTATGCCAGAGTCGCTTGACCGAGGGTCTGCCATGGCCTCGCGCAACAATAGCGCGACTTCGGGGCCGAAGTAACTGCCGCCATTCGAGACGATTTCGATCCCTTTGCGTAGTTCGGAGAGGGGCGCTGATTTTTCAACGAATCCATGAGCGCCCGCTTGCAGCAGTTCGCGTACTAGGCTTGGGCTTTGATAGCCTGAAAAGATCAATACCTGGGTCTCTGGTATCTTTTCTCGGAAGATGCGTAGTATTTCCGTGCCATTTAGGTTGGGCAGCATCACATCGAGTATCACGAATTCAGGCTTTTGCTCTAGGCAACTGTCACAACCTATTTGCCCATCGCCACTTTCGATGATTACGTTGTATTCGCTGGGGTCAATTACAGCCTGGCTGACCATCTCGCGGATGGCTGTTTGGTCTTCGATTATGGCAACAGTTTTCATGGTGGACAGAAATTGGAGATTACTATGCTGCTTTGGGACTAGTAATAAAGCTTTTAGTTCAATAGATTAGTAGGAACGATGCTTAGTTTTACTTGGATAATCGCTCAAACGTGGCATAGCGTTTACCATGCTGGGGCTTCGTCTCGTGATGGCTTGCTAACTTGATTGCTCGCTGGCCCGCTTGATCGCTTAGCCCCACTCGGGTGGGTTCTGCAGTTCTGGGCGCAAGACGCCGATGCAGGGGAGTTGGCGGTAGCGTTCTGCAAAATCGAGGCCATAGCCGACTACAAATTCGTCAGGTATCTTGAATCCGACAAAATCGGCCTCGAAATCGACCGTGCGCGTAGTCTTTTTATCTAATAAAACGCAGGTTTTTAGGCTGGCGGGGCCCATTGCTCGGAACATTTCGGTAACGCGGGCCAGTGTGTTGCCAGAGTCAAGAATGTCGTCAATGACCAGCACATCCATGTCTTTCAGATCCAGCCGGACTTTGTCGATCACCTCTGGGGTTTGTACGGGCTTCATATCGTCGCTGTAGCTGGAGATGCGAACACAGTCGAGTTGGAGCGGGATGTTGAGCTCGCGGATCAAGTCGGCAACGAAAATAATGGCTCCATTTATTATGGCAATGACTGCGACATCACGTCCTGCATACGTTTCGGTGATTTCTTGGCCCAATTCTTTTAATCGGTTCTTAATCGTGTCCTCATCGACGAGGACTCTGTCAATATCATCGAGTGGATTATATCCGGAATCGTTTGTTTGCATACGTGTTTTAATTATAGAGCGCGGAGGTGATTACAAGTCGTTCTGTAGATTCTTGCCCCCGCTCAAGCCCACTTAAAGCATGCATCCGCGACTTGTCCAGCTCTCGTGATTCTGTGGCTTTGCTTGCTTTCATACTCGCTTATCAAGTGTGAAATCGGTGAAGCAAAAAAGCCGGACCCCGCTGAGCGGAATCCGGCTTTGAAAAAATAAAATCAAGTCGGCTGCTTTAGACTGTGCCGAAGATTGTTTTGCCTGTGGAGCAGAGGTCGTCGGCAGCCTGCATCAAGCGATCCGCCATGTTCTTCTCTGCCTTCTTGAGGTAGCCGCGTGGGTCGTAGACCTTCTTATTACCAACTTCGCCGTCGATCTTGAGCACACCTTCGATGTTTTCGCAGATGTGTGTCACGACTGGGCGTGTGAATGCGTACTGTGTGTCAGTGTCGATGTTCATCTTGACCACACCATACTCAAGTGTTTCGCGAATGTCGCTCAGCTCGGAGCCGGAGCCGCCGTGGAAGACGAGGTCCATGAGTGCGTCTTCACCATGCTTGTCGGTCACTGCCTTTTGGCCGTCGCGAAGGATGGTTGGCTTCAGTTTTACAGAGCCGGGCTTGTAAGCGCCGTGCACGTTACCGAAAGTTGCAGCGAAGAGGAAGCGGCCGATTGGCTGGAGGGCTTCGTAAACTTCAACCATGTCTTCTGGAGTGGTGTAGAGCTTTTCAGCGGGCAGGCCTGAGGTGTCGTGGCCGTCTTCTTCGCCGCCGACGCAGCCCGCTTCAACTTCAAGAATGATGTCGAGCTCGGCGCACTCCTTAAGCAGTGCTTTGGAGATATCGAGGTTTTCCTTAAGGTCGACGACAGAACCGTCAAACATGTGCGATTGGAAGAGGGGACCCTTACCTTCTGCAATGCGCTTGCGAGAAGCTTCAAGGAGGGGCTTCAGGAAGCCGTCCACCTTTTCCGGGTGGCAGTGGTCGGTGTGCAGGGCAACCAACACATCATGCTTTTCAGCAAGAATATGAGTCGCTTCGGCCAATACGATGGCACCGAACGCGGCATCGCCAACATTCAGACCGGATGCAAATTGACCGCCACCTGTGGAAACCTGGATGATTCCGTCAGTTTTCGCATCGGAGAATGCTTTGAGTGCGGCATTGATTGTGGTGATCGAAGTCACGTTGACGGCCGGGTAGGCGTAGTTGCCCTTTTGGGCGGCGTCGAGCATCGCTTCGTATTGTTTTGGTGTGGCTACTGGCATCTTTCGATTAGTTTGGTTTATCTATTTTGCGAGTTAAGTAAGCAGTTCTAATGTTATGCTTGGGTGAATCGCAAGTTAAATCGCTTTTTCAAGGTATTTTCAATCATGTAATTGAGGAGGTCGGCTGTCTCTGTAGCATTTTTTTCGAGTTTTTTTGTCACCAAGTGGTTGCATATTTGCGACTACGAAAGGCCCGCCTTGCGCTTGCGTCTCTTGGGAACTCTGCAATCTGTATTTCTGTGGATTTTAAACTGAGCAGCGACTACTCTCCGCAAGGGGATCAACCAGAAGCGATTCGACAACTGGTCGAGTCTATACGTGCAGGCAATCGTTATCAGACCTTGTTGGGGGTGACGGGCTCGGGAAAAACCTTCTCCATGGCCAATGTTATCCAGGAGTTGCAGCGTCCGGCGTTGATTATTTCGCACAATAAGACCTTGGCTGCTCAGCTTTACTCCGAGTTTAAGGCCTTCTTTCCGGAAAATGCGGTCGAGTATTTCGTCAGCTATTACGACTACTACCAACCGGAGGCCTACATTCCGCAGACGGATACCTACATCGAGAAAGACTCTTCGATCAATGACGATATTGAGCGCCTGCGCATCTCTGCCTCGTCGTCGTTGATCAGCCGCAAGGACGTGATTGTGATCGCCAGTGTGTCCTGCATCTACGGTCTCGGTTCGCCGGAGGACTTCAAGGCGATGATGCTTCCGCTACGTGCGGGGCTGGAGCTTTCGCGCGACGATTTTCTTGAGCAGCTGGTCGGGATTCTCTATGAGCGCAATGATGTCGATTTCAAGCGGGGCAGCTTTCGGGTGCGCGGCGATGTGGTGGATATTTACCCTGCCTATATGGAGTCGGGGATTCGTATTGAGTTCTGGGGCGACGAAATCGAGAGCATTCGCGAGCTGGATCCTGTGACTGGAGAGACCAGCGAGCAGCTGGAAATGTTTAACCTGTATCCAGCCACTCAATACGTGACTCCCAAGGATAAAGTTGATGCCGCGATCGCGGGCATCCGCCAAGAGCTGGAAGAACGCGTCGCATATTTT
>CEUD01124443.1_pt1 | contig 20082 bp, 27 predicted proteins | sample 356481 | NCBI WGS metagenome assembly CEUD01 (sample SAMEA2623314, study PRJEB7988) | marine metagenome | isolation source: saline water (ENVO:00002010), including | reverse complement strand
GTTTTTGAATGCCGTCGATTGCTGGCAGTGGCTCGATCACGGAGAGTAGTTGCACCGAGAAAAATTCAGGAAAGAGCACAAAGTCGGCGCGATAGTCGGCCGCGGTTTCGACGAAATACTCCACTTGATTGGCAAAGTCCTCGAAGGTGTCGATTTTTCGGACTTTGTATTGCACGCAGGCGATCCGCACCTTGGAAGACGGCTCTGCGGGAGAGTAGTTTGGGTTCAGCCATTCGATCAGACTCGCGTTATTGCGACTCATGGGATCGGTGATGTAATTCTTTAAAATACCGCGCACGGTGAAGCCCTCGCGGAGCTGGAAGCTCAAGACGCGGTCGCGGATTTCACCGTCGATGACCTTTTGCACGTAGGCTTCAGGCGAGAGTTCCCCCGGCGCATCGTCGTAGCTGGAGAGACGTCCACCGGCGATGATCCGGCGTAGGTTGAGGCTCTGACACAGGCGACGGCGCGCTTCGTAGAGCGCTGCGCCGATGCCGCGTCCTTGGCAATCGGGGTCGACATAGACATCTGCGCCGTAGAGCGTGTCGCCAGTAGAGTCGTGATTATGAAAGTAGCCCCCATCGGTGATGCCGGCGTAGGTGTGCGCCCGATACGGGTCACGCTCGGCGGCGATGATCAATGAAGCGGTGGCACCGACGACTACGCCGTCGATCTCTGCGGCCAACTGTCCTTGCGGGAACAGTCGCAAATGGTTTTGCAGCTGTCGTTCGCTCCAAACGACATTTTCTTCCGCCATGAGCGGAAATGCTTTTTTGTTCAGCTCGATTAGGTGAGGAATATCCTCATTTTCGATCTGACGTATGTATATCGGCCCCTTAGCAGTTTCGAAGGTAAATGGTTCCATAAATTATTGGTTTTCCCAGTCTTTGCGCTGCTGATCGGAGAAGCCGGGGATGCGGCCTTCGTCGAAATCGATCATGTCCATCACGCTGTCGACTTTGCCGATCATTTCCGGAGTGCCCATATTGGTGAGGGACTCTGCGAGAAACTCGCGGCCGGCTTCAGTTTGGCCCTTGTGCACGACTTCGCGGTTCCATTTCACCACTTGTAGGTCTTCTGGGAATAGCTGATCGAGCAGTTCATCCAGCAGGTCTTCGTCGTCGCCGGCTTGCAGTACGGCCTCGAGCACATCTTTCGGGTCGATGCCGAGGTGCATGCAGAGAAAGCGATCAAAGCCGCGGCAGAAATTTTTCTGATAGGATTTGGGCAGTTCGCCTGCCAAGTGCTTGCGGCATTTTGCAATGAAGCGGGGCAAGTGCAGCAGGCCACAGGGGTGAGGCTCGTATGGAGAGGGCAGGTCGAAGCAAATTTCGCCCGTAGGGTCGAGGTCGGTGTCTGTCATTGTAAGTCGAGGTGAGCAGTGAGTTAGCTGTCGTTGGAGCTCTCTACTATGGAATAGCGAGACTTAAAGGATAGGGTGCGGTCGTCGGTGGTGATATCCAGCAGCACGCGTTGATTTTTCTTGGGGATGATTTCGCAGATAATCAAGTTGGGGGTGGTGCCTTCTTTGTAGCTGATTGCTTGCCCGCGTAGAGTGCCGCCTTTTGCCCCAAGCTCGTCCATGCTGAACTCGAGTGGTAGCACGATTTTACCTTTGTCGTTCTTCGACTGCATCAGTGGCACCTGAATGGTGTATTCGCCGACCAGGTTGCCGTCTTCTGGTTTTAGATCGCTTACGGATAGGTTGACCGATGCGATACTGACGCGGGTTTTGGTATCTTCGATACGGAAAACCGAGCCATTCCAAGATTCCTGTTCAGTGATTTGGGTAGGTGAGATTGCTTCCTCTGCGGCGAGGGGAATTAGAGTAATGGAGGCCATGATCGTGCTGATCAGGCAGGAATAGCGACGTAACATAGCTGCCTACATCGTGGCAGTTTGGCGAATTGTCAAATCTCCTTCGAGTTGCAGGATTGGATTTACCGCTCGATCACTTGCCGAATGAAAAAGGGCGCAGCATCTTCTGGAGGCTCAATTGCAATACGGCGCAGCCAGCCTTTCTCGTTGCGAGTGGAGTGTGCTCTCACGAACGTGTTCAGTGGATACCAGTCTATTAGATTTCGAGAGAATTGAAATTGGGGTTCGAAACCTGTGGCATCCGTTCGCTCGGGAAAAGTGTAGGTCAAGGACTCGCGATCGTTGGATAGCTTAATTTCAGTGGCCGAAAACACTGAGTCTGTCGCAGGTGAATCACTCTGGTAAAACCTGCGAAAATCGAGGTCGCTGGGCTTTGAGTTGGAGGCGATTAAATAGAATGGCTGAAATTCTGCTGGGAAGTCACCTTCTGCGAGGCTGTAATCGTATACGAGATTAGAGCCGGGAGAGGTGACGTGCAGTGATTGTCCATTTGGAGAGAGTTGCATGCGGTAGCCGAAGTAGGTGCTGGCTTGATAGTCCTCTTGTCGATGCTCAAGAATACGCTTCCATGTTTGTCCATCGTAGCGATAGAGGTAGATGCGGCCTTGGTATTCGATTTCGTTGTGTTCAAATCCCGGCGAGCTGACAGCTAAAGTGCCTGCTTGGAGGCTTAGTTGCTGCCCGTAATAGTAAGTGCCTAGTTCGCTTAGCGATTGTTGATATTCCCATTGGCCATTGGTTTGACGCTGCCAGAGCTCGACCTCGCCATTCGATTGCTTGGCATTAGGGGCTGATATTGCCAGCCAATCGTCGGAGAGAGCGATGGCTTGGCCAAAGAGCGCGAGATTTTGTGGCGTCTGCGCTGTAATCTTTGTATAGCTGACTGGGTAGGTCGTGGGCCATTCGAATAGATAGACCGCACCTGCATTCAAGCCGGCACTGTCGTCTTCATTGGCAGCAGTCGCGATGGTGCGACCATCGATCACCAGCGGGTAGCTAAAGTAGTCTTCGTTTTGGATAGGGATATCATGAGGGCCAATAGTGTCGTGGCGTTCCCATCTTTCGTAGTCTGGATTATAGGCATACAAGGCCGCTTCGCCAGCCTTGTCGTTGGCACTGTCGTTACTGATCACCGCGACTCCATTTTCCAGAGCGACGCTGCCACCGAAAAATTGATACGGATCGCTGTAAGAGTTATGGTTATCATAGACCACTTGATGCAATCGCCAGCGACCGTCTGTGTCATAATGATAGAAGAATGCGGCTCCAGCTGCGATAATTGGAGGCCGTGAAGTGTCACCATAGGGAACGCTTTTCAGGTCCGTCAGTGGGGCCCCCACCAAGAGCCAATCATCGTCAATCGCAACACTCGCACCAAATGCCCCTGGAGTGATTTCTTTTAAAATAAATTCCGAGCCTTCTTCTACCGTTAGAGGTAGGCCAGTGAGTGTGGCCTCTAATTGCCAATCAACAGAGTCATTTGCTTCGTTATCAATGTGTGAAGCATCTTTATAGATAAAGACTTGTGAATGCTGCTCCGCGCCGATGACCAAGCGTTCTGGGGCGCGATCAAGTGCACTGCCGAAGCCAGGTGTGTTATTGTAGATGCTATCTTGTTGTTGCGCACCAGCTGGCGCTTCAGTTACCTGTAGATTGAGATCAATCAAAGAGGGGCCTTGCCCGTGTTCGTTGCCGTCGGTGACTTGTAGTTGGAGTGTAACATATTGACCCTCAGTGTTTAAGGGTGGTATCCAGTAAAGCACGCCAGCATTCGTGATGTGGCATCCAGCTGGACCGTTTAAAATAGAAAATTGCAACTGTTCCCCGTCGGCAGAATCGTCGGCATCGTAGATATGAATGCGTTCGCTTCCAAGTATGCCGGCCTCAAAGTAGAGATGGAGTGGATTTTCGTAGGCTCGTGGCGCTAAAGGTAGGACGAAGACATAGGCCTCAATACTGTCTGCCCAACGACGATCGCTGTCCTTTTCGTTCGCGGTGGCGCGGACTTCTACTTTTTGTGAGCGCAGCTCGAGTTCGCTGCCTAGTTGGCCGATCCAGTTGAGTTGACCATCTTCTGCGATTGTCATGCCAGTAGGAGCTTCTAGTAGCTCAAATTCCCATTCGATTTCGCCAACAATACTTGAGGGATCGTTTTCGCCAATGACCCAAGTTAAGATTTTACTTGGATCAAAATCAGCCTGCACGCGTAGGTTCAACTGTGATGCTTCGGCCAGTTCTCGCTCTCCGACGATCGATAGATCCACTGGGTTGTAGTCTGAGGGGCCATTTATGGTACCCGAGGAGGCATTGGCTGCGGTCGCGACGAGTATACCGCACAATAAAATGCTCAAGGTTTGGCTAAAGCTAAACATAGGCATGTTTCTTTTATGAATACTGAATCGTTGGCAACGTGAAAGCGTTCCTATCGGGAGGCGTAGCAATAATACTAATGCGTTATTCTTTGCTAGCTTCAGATATTCAAAAAATGTGGCGTGTCGCGCATTACGAATGCCTTTCGACGGCAAGGAGTCGAGATGAACAGACTCGCAGACTGGAGGCGTCCGGCAAGCGGACACGCCACGAATTGAAGTGATTAGAACGCTTTGGACCAGCCGATGGTAACTGTAGAATCCGTCTCCAACTGATAGCCATTCAGGTCTTGCCAGAGTTGTAGGCGCAGGTCGAGCGAGAGACGGTGGCCTGCGAGCGCGCCGCTGGGCTTGAGTAGGTTCACGCCTAGTAGGACGTCGATGCGCTGGCCGCCGAAGTTTTCTTCGAATGCGGTGGTGACGGATTGGCGCATCCCTGGAGCCATAAGATTGACGTCCTTTTGGTCACCTTCGAGTTCACCTGTGTATTTATAACTGAGACCGCCAGTCAGGCCGAGCCATTCATTGAGATTATAGCCTGCCCAACTGAGCCATTCGAATTGGTGGCCGAGTCGGTAATCATTGCTGTTTTCGTCTTGCAGGCGAATGACACCATTCATCTGTGAGCCCCATGACCATTCATCAAATTGCTGAACGAAGGTGAGCGAAGGTAAGAGGTCGAAAGTGCCAGATCCGAGCTGCATAGAGGCCGGGAGTTGCTGGTACTGGCGACCGCCCATGGCTGGGGTGTCGTCTTTTTCGTCGATAGACCCAGTGGGCAGGCTCAAGCCTAGGCCGAAGTGTGCCTTGCGATTGTCTTCTAAGTAGAAGCGATAGAGGGCGGACACTTTGAGATCGCCGAGGCCACTGCTCTCTGTGGTGAATCCAGACTCACCCCCATTGATCATGCCAGCCACTGCGGGGTTTACCAAGTTATCCATTTCGGTTTCGATGTAATTGGCCATCAGCATCAGCGTGAGCTTTTCCGTCGGGGCATACATCGCGCCGAGCATGTGCATTTCCATGGTCATGCTTTCTGGGGCAACTGCATAGTTGGCAGCGAATACTTCGCTGGAAGAAACACGATCGCTGCCATTGCGCATGCCGTCCATTTGCATGTTCATATAGCGGTAGGAGAGCATCCAGCCGCCTTTACTATGGGTATGGTCGCCCATGACAGAGATCGGCGCGTGGTCATCGGGGCGGGCGATGTGTTGATGTTCCTCAGTGCTGCAGCAGCTAAAGACGGGTGCGGCTGGTGCGGCGTGCGCGGTTGTGGCCGCAGTGAGTGTGAGAGCGAGTGTGATGAATTGGGTAGAAGTTTTCATTTTGTATGTGTTTTGTAATGTTTGTGCAGCGCCCGTTTTGAATCGATTACAGGGCCTGCTTGATGATTGCCGCGGTCAGAAAGGGCGGCATTCCGTCCATTGGCAGGCAACGACAGAGCGTTGTCTCCCCATGGATGGACAATTAATTTGAGAATGCTAGTTGTGTCTTTAAGCCACGCGCGGTGGGGGCGTGGGCACCCTTTGCTGGGCATTCCCAGGTTTACATACAATCGCTGCCTTGGGCGCATAGGCCTGTGTGGGCACGATCACTTCAATGGCTCGACTGAGGCCGAGCATCAGTTTGATGTCTTTACTATCGCTGCGTTGAGCCGTGTCGCTATTGGATTCCGTCTCTTCGACCGCGTCGATCACACGGCAAAGGTCGCAGGGGCGCTCATCGCCGAAAGTTTCTACGATGGCTTGCTCCAAGGAGCTTTGCTGTGAGTAGCTCGCTAGCATCCAGCCCCAGGCACCCAGCTGCAGCAAAGCCAGCGGTCCGGTAAGTAACCAGCCGCTGAGTAGGAGCAAGAGGATTTTGAAGCAGTGCCTGAGCATTTTGGTAGATCGGGCACAGAAAGAATGTTAACGCTGCGTCGAGAGCAAGTGGATTTTTTGGCCTTTAATACCCCAGCGCGAGGCCTTCGCGGCGTGGGTCAGCTGCGCCCTCCAGCCAGCCGTTTGGATTCACGCGTATGGCTTGCACGGAGCCTGCAGCTTGGGCGTCTACCATTTTGAAACCACGTTCTTTGAGTTCTTGGCGGAGTGTTGTATCGCGATAGAGCGGCGATTCCATTTCAGGGCGACCATTGCGGCCGATCACGCGAGGCGCATTGATGGCGGCTTGTAGGTCAAAATCGAATACCAGCGTGTTGAGCAGTGCGTTGAAGACCACTCCGATGATACGGCTGCCTCCGGGGGAGCCGATTACCAGATAAGGCTGTCCGTCTTTGAGTATAATAGTGGGGCTCATGCTGGAGCGTGGGCGCTTGCCGCCGAGTGTGTCGGCCGCCGCGCCTAAGGCAGTGCGGCGGGGCAGCAAGCCAGGTGTGGGGCGATTGGCGGCGAGTTCGCCGGCCTTGTCGTGTTGTGTTGAATTGAAATCGGTTAACTCATTATTCAGTAGAAATCCGCGGCCTGGCACGGCGACGCCGGAGCCGAAGTGTTGCTCGAGGGTGGAAGTGATGGAGATTACATTACGATCACGATCGACGACTGAGAAGTGGGTGGTGGATTGGCTCTCGTGCTGCAGCTGCTGTGCTTGGGGCGGTGAAACGGCACCAGCAGGCTTGCCATATTTGATCGGGGTGGGGATGGCCTGGTTGGATTGAATCAGTGCAACGCGCTCGCTAGCGTACGCAGGATTGAGCAGTTCATCCACTGGCACATCTACGAAATCCGCATCCGCCATGTAATGATTACGATCGGCGAAGGCCAGGTTTTGAATATTGAGCAAGAGGCTGAAGGTATCGGCATCGCCCCATCGTAAGTTTTCTAGGCCATGAGCTTGCACCAGGTTTAGCATCAGGCCGAGAGTGGCGCCACCGCTGGATGGCATGGGCATGCCATAGACCGAGTATTGATCGAAGCTCACTGCGACAGGGCTGCGGTCGAGCGGCTGGTAACGTGCCAGGTCTTCCATCGTGAGTACGCCCGCTTGGACTGGGTCTGTTTGCACGGCGCGCACGATGTCTTGGGCGATCGCTCCGTGGTAGAAGACATTGGCGCCTTCTTGAGCGATGAGTGTCAAGGTATCTGCCAGCTCCGGGTTTGTATGGAGGTCGCCGGCTTGCAGGGGGCTGCCATCCGGGCGGCTGAATAAACGTCGGCTCTCTGGAAAGAGCGAAATACGGTCCCAGTGGTGTTTTAAGTTGGCGGCAAAAGTCTCGGGCACGCGAAAGCCGTCACGCGCGATACGAATGGCAGGCTCGCAGATTTCGGCCAGGCTCATGCTGCCGTGCTCCGCTTGCAGTTTGACGAAGGCCGCCAGCGTGCCGGGCACCCCGACTGCATTGCCACCGGTGATACGGTCGCGGAAGGGCATTACTTTACCCGCATCATCTTTAAAACGGCCCGCATGAAATGCCTTGGGCGATTCTTCCCGCCCATCCAGTGCGAATATTTCATCCGAGTCGGCATCATAGCCCATGGCAAAGAGTCCGCCACCGAGCCCACTGGCGTATGGCTCGGTGACACAGAGCACCATCTGCACCGCTGCAGCCGCATCGAAGGCATTGCCGCCCGCACGAAGTATTTCCAGTCCCGCAAAAGTCGCGTGATTGGAGGAGGAGGTCACCATTCCATTACGTGCGAAATAGGAAGCATCCGCTCCCGGGCCGAATCGAACATCGACTTCCCTGCGGACTTCCGGATCGGATTCATTGACGATCACTGTATCCGCGTATATATGCGAAGCTAGGCCAATTGCGCTGACTGAGAGTAGAGTGCGTGGGCTGAACAGGTTCATATAAAAGTGTATCAAAAAAATGGTGACAGTTTTGGTGGTCGGACTGATTGCTATACAAAGAAGGTCAAGCAAGTCCAAGCGATGACAGCAATCACGGCGGCGATCGAAGAGGGGGTGATTTGAGTTTTAACGTGATCCATTAGATCGCAACCAGTCGCCAGCGAGCTAAGAACCGTGGTATCGGAAATGGGCGAGCACTGGTCGCCAAATACGCTGCCGTTGATCACCGCGGCAAAGCAAATTTGCAAGAAAAGCAGAGGATGCTCCAGACCGCCGCTTTGGGCGAGGCTCCATGCCAGTGGCATGGCCAGTGGGAAAGATTCCAATGGGGCCCAATCCAAATTGGGCGACTTTAATAGGCTTTGAGAGACTCATTATAATTTAGCTGTATCAGCAGAATATTCTGTTGCTTATATGTTTGTTAATATTTGCAGGATGCGTTTCCTCTATTAACAAGTGTGGTGCCAACCTTTGAATATCTCTCGATAAAACGCTAAGTTATTGTTTAAGTCATTTTTTGTCAGTGGATTATGTTTTAGATGTTTTTGCTGCTATAGGTGTGTGCCACAGTTGCTAATTAAGCAACTACGTTGCTATTTTAGCAACAATACTATGCTGCGGTCTACCTTTAGGTACTGGCTGCTTTAGTTCGCTAGAAGCTTCTTAGCTTTGCGATAAAAGACGGTGCGCTCCATTCCAGCCATTCGAGCAGCCAGTGCATAATTGCCTTCAGACTGCTCGAGGATGTTATTGAAGTAGTTTTTTTCGAAGCGTGCTTTAGCATCAGAAAAATTGAGTGCAGTTTCAACATTGAGTTCTAGCGGGGCATTCGTTTTCAGAGACGCATGTTGAATATGCTGCGGAAGGTCTTCTAGTTCGATTACAGGCTTGCGGATGAGAATATTGGATCGTTCGACCAGATGTTCTAATTCTCGAATATTACCCGGCCAGTTGTAGCGTTTAAGTTGTTCGAGTGCCCGCTCTGAAAAGCGCTTTACGAAGCTGTTGTCGCTTTGGAAACGGTGAAAGAAGAAATTTGCCAGTAAGCTTACATCTCCAGGGCGTTGACGTAGTGGCGGTAGTTTTAAACTAACTACATTTAGACGATAAAATAAGTCGGCCCGGAAATCACCACTTTCCACTCTTTGTCTGAGTGTTTGATTGGTGGCGGCCACGATGCGCGCCCGCGATTTTAGTTTTTGATTGCCGCCCACGCGATAGTATTCCCCGTCCTGTAGCACTCGCAAAAGCTTTGATTGTAGAGCTAGGGAGATTTCCCCGATTTCATCTAGAAAAAGTGTGCCCGTGCCCGCTTGTTCGAAGCGCCCGATTCGACGGCTGAGTGCTCCGGTAAATGCGCCTTGTTCGTGTCCGAAAAGTTCACTCTCAAGCAGGCTTTCCTGGATCGCTGCACAGTTAATTGCTATAAAGGGTTTTTTGACACGTTGGCTGTAGCGATGAATCGCTTTCGCGAGTAGTTCCTTGCCAGTGCCAGTTTCTCCGAGAATTAGTATGCGGCTGTCTGTATTGGCGGCCAGATGTGCGAGCTCAAGGAGCGCGATCATCTCGGGGTCTTGTGTGCAAATGTCTTCTTCAATGGACTGCAAGGGCGGGATGCTGTCGGAGTCGGTCTTCTTTAACGCACGGGCTAGACGTGATATGAGTTCGGCAGCAACCAGAGGGCGTGTGATATAGTCGGTCGCTCCGAGTCGAATCGCTTCCTGCGCGGTTGAAGCATCGCCGAATGCAGTGACCATGACGATGCAGCCTTGGTATCCGCGACTGCGCAGACGGCGAATTACATCCAGACCGCCCATCTCGCGCATCTTTAAGGTGGTGATGACTAGGCCAATTTCTTCGCTGATGGCGCGGCGTATACCACGGATGGGGCTGCGGGCGGAGGTGATTGCATACTCCCCTTTTAACAAGTGACGAATTTCGCTTATGAGAGAGGGAGTATCGTCAATGATGAGTGCGCGCTGCATGGTTGTTAAAAAGACAACGTAGCCGTTTTGAGCAAGTTTTATATCGATTTGAAGTAGTATTCGATTTGTGGATATTGTCGGTATGACTGTTATGTGCTTTCGTAAGTCTTGTAAATTCAGTTGCTTATGATTTATTTTTATTTTGGACAGAGCGACTGAGAATAATTGGCATTACCAGTGCTAAAGGTGATTGTGATGAATCACAAAAAAAGAACAATAGCTGCATTTAAGTTCATCAAAGAAGGTGAGTATCCCTCGCGCGATTAATTCAAATTAGCTCTCATTACTCCATTCGCTCATGCCTTTGTTCACTTATATTTGTATCCTGCTATTGGCTAGCAGGCTGTTCGCGCCTGCTGCTTCGATTGCGAGGGCTGCGGTAGTTTCCGGCAGTCGGGAGTCCTCAGAAATCGGTGCCGAGGTCTTGCGTTCCGGGGGCAATGCGGCGGATGCAGCAGTTGCGGTATCGATGGCGCTGGGTGTTGCGAACCTTTTGGCTCTGGTTTGGGCGGAAAGGCTGTGATTCTTTATTACGACAGGGCGACAGAGCGTGTGAGTTTTATCGAGAGCCTGGATCAAGCGCCGCTGCAGTTTCCGGTGGATGATTATCGCGATGCGTCTTATCAAATTAAGACGCGCTCTTTCAAAGCGGTAGGCACTCCCGGGCTCGTGCCTGGTATGTGGGACTTGCACCAACAATTTGGTACGCGGCCATGGGCGGAGCTGGTGTTGCCTGCTGCTAAAGTCGCGCGCGCCGGTTATTTGATCGATGCACATTCGGCGGCTATCTACAGTCGTAGCCGTCAGTCTTTGCGTAAGAACGCAGAGGCACGCAAATGGTATACGGTCGATGGTGCTGCGCCGGAAGTCGGTACACGCATGGCGAATGTAGATCTCGCCGCCACGCTCGAGCGCCTTGCTTACAATGGGATCGAAGAATTTCGCTCGGGTGCCACGGCTCGCATGCTGGCCAAGGGGATGGCTGAGGGTGGGGGCTGGATTACTTTGGCCGACTTGCAAGCTTATCAAGCTCACCGTATTGAGCCACTGTCGAGCCCTTGGAATGAATATGAAATTTATACTGCCGCCTCGCCGGTGGCAGGCGGGGCCACGGTGCTGATGTCGATGATGGCAATGGAGCAGGTGCGCAATGATGCGGACAACTTTTCGGCGGAGCGCTTGGATTTATTGGGGCGTGTGTTACGCGCGAGTTATCCGCGTGTTTTCCGGCACTTCGGCGATGATTTAACACGTGATGATGCGCGCGCCGAAACATTCAGCCCGGGCGCCTTGCGAGACTTGAAGCGTGCGATTGATCAGCCGCTGCCTGTGAGCAGTGCATCTTACGACCACCCACAAAGCGCTGATGAACTGTCGGGGCTTCGTTCGACGACACACTTTGTGGTGGTGGATGCGGCGGGCAATGTGGCTTCGATCACGCAGTCGCTCAGCAGTCGTTTTGGAGCCGCTGTGATCGCGCCGGGCACGGGCTTCTTATTAAATAATACCATGAAGAACTTTGCTGTGAACTCCACGCGTTCGGTTAATTTTATCGCAGAGGGGAAGCGTCCGCGAAGTACCATTTCCACTACGATGGTTTTGAAGGATGGTCAGCCTTATTTGGCTTTGGGTGCGCCAGGGGGGCAGCGAATTCCGACCGCGGTGGCTCAAATCCTGAGTTCGGTTTTGGTTTATGGCTCCAGTTTAGAAGATGCGATCAAAGGGACACGTTTTCATTTGAGGCGGCCTCTCTCGCGTAGCGAGTCCGATCGCTACGTGGAAATCGAGCCTAGTTACGGAGAAGATCGAGCGGACATGCTACGAGCTTATGGTTGGGATGTTCACTTCGTTGAGCCCTCGCGCTACTATTTTGGGGGCGTCAATGCAGTTTCCATCGATACGCACAGCGGCGAGGTGACTGCTGTGGCCGATCCCCGACGTTCGAATGTTGCTGTTGAACTTAGCGGCTCGAATTGAGGCCGCAGTGATTTACGGTTGCACGAATGTATGGATGCGAGTTTCCGCTTTGCGATTGTTCGGGCCGCTGGCATGAACAGTAATCGTCCCGCGATAGAGTGTGTCGTAGTCTTTGGGCTCGATCACTAGTACGCGCTGAATGCCTTTGTTGGCCTCGCCAGGCTCTTCTGTGATTGTGAGACGGCTCTCGTCGTAGTCGATACGCAGAATCTTATCCATGTACTGTTCATCGAGACTCAGTTGCACGCGGCGTTCGGTTTTCGAACTACTCGGGCTCCAGTAAACGATTTGCGGTGTCGCTTTAATCAGTGTGGGGATCTCGACATTCATGGCGAGTGTCACCACAGCTTCCGCTTGGCTATCGATGAAGACCTGTAAGCGGTTGCGATTGAGCCCTTGGCGTTTGCCTTTGTTGAAGGTCGCGGTGATCTCGGTTGATTCGCCTGGCTTGATGATTTTTTTGTCTAAGATCGAGCCGGTGCAACCGCAGCTGGTTTTGACGCGTGCAATGCGGACAGTCTTCTCGCCCTCATTGGTCACTTTAAAGCTCGTGCGGATTTGTTCCTGTTCAGGCTCCATCTTGAGGTGGGCCTCGGTGCTGTCCCATACCAAGGCCGAGGCAGTCAGCAATGAGGCGAAACTAGCAAATAGAAACGAGAAAAGTGTGAGTCGTAGAAACATATTGATTAGGAATAGTGAAATGTTGGCTGAAATCAAGTAAGGGGAGTCGTCTCGCTGATGCCTGCTTGGATCATTTGCCGCTGATCACTGACGAATACGCAGAGGCAGGCTACGAGCAAAGCAACATTCCTGAGAATTAACCAAAGGTAGTTGGGTGCTGTGTGGTCTTCGTTGACTCCGAAACAGCCGCAGCTGATGTCGAGTCCACGAGCCCAAGCGCTGGCGTGCAAACCGATGAAGGCGATCAACAAAACAGCCACAATAAGTCCGCTGCTGCGTCGGATTTGTGGGATTAATAGGCCGAAGCCAGCAACCAGCTCTAACCAGGGAAGTATCAAGGCGACCCAGACTGCTTGTTCGTAAGCGACGACTCGAAAGCCCTCGACCGAGGCAGTAAAGGCTACTGGATCTTGGATCTTAGGTAGTGCCGCCAGTAGAAAAACCGCTACCAGCCCTAAGCGCGCAATCAGTAATAAATAGGCTTTAAAGTTTAGTTCTGCCATGCGTCCCACCCTCCTTTCAGGCTGTAAATTTCTGCTTCTGGCAGGGCCGCTCGTAGGCCTTCAGCCACGCGTTGACTGGTGCCGCAGCTTTCACTGCCGCAATAGACTACGATCGGGCGCGGTTGCATTAACCAAGTTTCCATTAGGCGAACCAATCCGGTATCCCAGTCGCCCTCGTCGAAAAAAATGGCTTCTGGTATGTGATCTTCTTCAAATTCCTCGATTGGGCGTGCGTCCAGCCAGATCACTTCTAGCGCCTGCGCGTCGGCGAGTTGGATTTCGCCCGCGGCCAGTTCGGGCTCCGCCCAAGGCAGGGGTGAGAGTCCACCGACGAGCGAATAAGCCGCGCCAATCAGCGTCAGCGCAGCGATTATTATACATTCCTTGATCAGCGATGCCATTTCTTAAGTTGATTTAGGCTACACGCTGTCTGCATAGATTCAACGTTCAAGACGTATCTAGCTGGAGCGCTTACAGCATTTTTTTGGGGTCGAGTGCCTTATCGACAGCTTTCGCGCTCATTAGTTTCTCCTCTAATAGGATTTCTCGTAGCGTGCGGCCTTCGGCAAAAGCGCGTTTTGCCACGTGCGAAGCTTGGTCGTAGCCGATGTGAGTATTGAGCGCTGTGACCAGCATGAGTGAATTCGCCACATTTTCGGCGATCGCAGCTTCGTTGACTTGTAGCCCCGTGATGCAGCGCTCGGTGAAGAGTGTCGCTCCATTGGCTATGACCTGAATCGCTTCATGCAGAGAGTAGGCGATCAGGGGAATCGTGACATTCAGCTCGAAATGTCCCTCGCGGCCGCAATTGACGACCGTCTGGCACTGACTGTTGGCATAGAGGCCAGCCTGCACCAGCATCTCGCTCATGACTGGGTTCACCTTGCCCGGCATAATTGAGGAGCCTGGCTGAGTGGCCGGCAGTTGTAGCTCGCCGAGGCCACAACGTGGGCCCGAACCGAGCAGGCGGATATCGTTGGCGATCTTGGTGAGGCTGGCGCTGATCGCTTGTAGCTGGCCGGCGACTTCCACGCAGTCGTCGCGTGCCGCTTGCGCTTCGAAATGATTCTTCGCTTCGACGAAGGAGAGCTTGGTCTTTTCATTTAGGATCTTTACCACGCCCTGCGCGAATTCCGGGTGGCCATTGATCCCCGTGCCCACCGCGGTGCCGCCGATGGCGAGTTCGCGCAGTGCGTGGATCGCATGGTCGACGCGAGTGATGCCTTTCTTGATTTGGCGTGCATATCCGGAAAACTCCTGTCCCAAGGTGATCGGAGTGGCGTCCATCAGGTGGGTGCGGCCGATCTTGATCATTTTATTCATGGCGCGCTCTTTTTTAGTTAGCGCCTTGAGCAGTAACTGCAGCGCGGGACGTAACTGAAGCTGGAGTGCGATCGCCACACTCAGGTGGAGCGCAGTCGGCATGGTGTCGTTGGAAGACTGGCCGAGGTTGCAATCATCGTTGGGGTGCACTGGGATCTTTAAGCCGATGGGCTGACCAGTTAGCTGACTGCAGCGATTGGCGATCACCTCGTTGACATTCATATTGGTCGAAGTGCCGGAGCCAGTTTGAAACACATCGAGGGGGAATTGCTCCTCATGTTTTCCTTGGTAAATTTCAAGCGCTGCTTTGCAGATGCAGTCCGTTTTATGTTCTTCGAGGCGTCCAAGCTCGAAATTGGAGCGAGCGCAGGCGTATTTGAGTAAGCCGCAACTGCGAATGAAAAGCGGCGGCATACGATGTCCGCTGACAGGGAAATTAAGCACCGCCCGCTGGGTCGATGCACCATAGAGGGCATTTTCCGGCACTTCCATTGTGCCCATGGAGTCTATTTCTGTGCGCATGCAGGCACTGTAACGTACCTTTATAAATTATCCAATGAGGAAGGCAGTTCTTGGAGCAGGCCTACAATAATTACGCATACAATAATTACGCAGGGTGTTTATTATTGATTGGAATAGTCAGTCATTCTGTTGTGGTTGTAATGGGACTGCATCGTGCAATCCGAGTTGAAACGCCTCAATCAGCAGTAGGATGACATCGCCGTTTCTCCCAAAGGCACCGACTGGAAAGTCAGCATCACCAAGCGCACGCGCAAGGAGACCACCGCGAATAACCCCTGGATTGTGGAACGCCTGAAAATGGGGCACCCGAACTACGTCAGTAATCTGGTGTATAAGTCGTGATCTTTATATTTTGCGTTTTGACGCCAATTTTTCCTAGTAAGCACCATTTATGTGTTACCGATGTGCTTGTGCCGAACCACGCGCATCTTCCAAGCCTTCTTTAGATCCTATGCTTAATCTCTCAATCACTAAAAGAATTGACAGGATGCCTGTTAGGCATACGCTATTCGTGTGAATTTTGAATGGGATCCGGAAAAAAACGAAAAGCTAAAAGAAGAGAGGGACATCTCCTTCGAAGAGATCGTATTCCATCTCGGAGAAGGAAAACTATGGAAGATCGAAAGCCATCATAACCAAGAGAATTATCCGAACCAGCAGATCTTTTTTGTCCCGATTGGTGACTACATCTATTTGGTTCCATTCGTTGAAGATGACGAAACGATCTTCTTGAAGACCGCGTTTCCGAGTCGAAAGGCAACCAAAGAATTCAGAAAGGAGACAGATTAAATATGAAACTAGATAAGGAAGAGAAAGAGCTTCTAGAAGCTTACGAAAATGGAAAAATGGATCCGCAGGATCCGTCATCCGAACTGCTATCCAAGCTATCCAAAGCAGCCGAGAGCACCTTCAAGAAGGATAAGAGAATCAATATTCGACTCAGCAGTCATGACTTGAGCGGCATACAAAGGAAAGCACTCCAGAAAGGGATCCCTTACCAAGCCCTGATTTCGGGTTTGATCCATCAGTATGTCGAAGGCGATATCCACGAAAAGACGAGTTGAACTATCTCGCCAAGAACTCGCCAAGGGCAAGCCCAGCGTCGATTGGGAAGGCGTGGATCTGAAGGAACTCAATGAAGCTAACCTGGGAACGCATCGTGCTATCCGAGTTGAAACGCCTCAAGAAGCAGCAGGATGACATCGCCGTTTCCCCCCCAAGGCGTCGACTGGATAGTCAGCATTGCCAATGCGCCTGCGCAAGGAGACCACCGCGAATAACCCCTGGATTGCGGAACGCCTGAAAATGGGGCACCCGAACTACGTCAGCAATCTGGTGAATAAGTCGTGATCTTAATATTTGACCCCATTTTTTTCATCTGATTTCTCACATTGTAGGAGATTGCACCTGTTGCAATTGTAGCGATTGCTCCAATTAGTGCCGCACTAATTGTTGGATGCATTTTCATTTTAGCTTAGTGATCGATGAGGACAGGCAACCCGCCTGATGAGTTAGAAGTCCTGCTGATTTTTAGAGTTTTGCGGGCGGGTTATCGGATTGTCTCACTCCGACTTGATCTGCTCATTGAGCCCCATCATGTAAAGTTGGCCTTCGGATTCACCTATAACATAGCTCCATCCGGTCTTAGAGCCATGCTCTACTGGGATCTTCGTTGAATACTTAATCTCCAACATTTTGTAAGGCATCAGTAGTGGTATCGCATCTGAGCAATATGAATTTCGTCTTCCACGATCCGGTAAATCAATCGATGCTCTTCATTGATTCTTCGAGACCAAAAGCCCGAAAGTGAGTGCCTCAATGGCTCCGGCTTGCCGATCCCTTCGTGCTGGTTGCTATCAATGTCCTTGATCACCTCATTCACTTTTTTGAGCATACGCTTATCGCTTTTTTGCCAGTAGAGGTAATCTTCCCATGCTCGGTCTGAAAAAATTTTCTTCATTCAACCAGCATTCTTTCTTTGCCTTTCCCTTCTTCGAGTTGCTGGATCGATTCCAAGAGCCTGCGGGCATTCTTGGGGCTCCGCAGTAGATAGGTGGTCTCTTTCATCGATTCGTAATCCCCCAAAGACATCATTACGACAGATTCGATACCTTTTTTCGTGATGATCACCGGATCGTGGTTGCGGCAGACTTCTGTGATGGTATGTGCTAGATTTTCTCTGGCACTTGAGTAGGTAATTGCATTCATATGTTGTCCAATATATTGGACAACTAGGGTCTGTCAATTTTTTCTTCTGACGGAGAAAATGGGGTGGTTGTAATGGGAAGCCGTAGGGGTGCGACTTGTCACGCCCGCATTAGCCAAGTCGCTCGGAGGCTTGATTCCATGCGGCATGCCACAAGTGGCAGCCCTACGTTTTACACCTTGATTTGCCCCAACTGGTCGGGCTTCAGCGAGATGTGGAAAACACTCGCCATCTCCAACCCGCATATCGTAGAAAAACCCTACCAACGAAATCATACGTGGAAACTCTGCTACAGATAAACCCCAACTCGTCAACTCCATTGCGCGACCGTTCAGAGGAGCCCTGTGCGGTAGTACCGCAGGTCCCGACAAGTCGGGAGGTGCGGGCTGTCCGGCAACGGACAGTCCTACCTTGGTGAAGCAAAAATAAAACTTGCGCTGTCGTTAGATGTAATTACTTTGTATTAACATGAAAGCGGCTATTGTAAAAATCGGAAACTCTCGGGGTATTCGTATTCCTAAGCCAGTTTTTGAACAGTGCGGATTTACGAATGAAGTCGAACTTGAAGTAGAGAACCATCGATTGGTGGTGCGTTCCAGTTCAAGGCCAAGAGCAAGCTGGGAAGATGCGTTCAGTTTGATGGCGAAAAAAGGAGATGATGTGCTTCAATCTGATTATGAAACCATGCCTAACGATTGGGACGAAACTGAATGGGAGTGGAAGTGAAAAGATTTGACGTTTATCTGGTTTCTCTAGACCCGACGAAAGGGCGTGAGATTAAGAAAACAAGGCCGTGCTTAATTATCTCACCCAATGAAATGAATCGGCACATCTCTACCGTGATTGTTGCGCCCATGACCTCTAAAGGGAATAGCTATCCCACCAGAATTCCATGTCAGTTTCACGGAGTAAAAGGTCAGGTTGTTTTGGATCAAATTAGAACTATTGATAAAAGCAGAATAGCGAAAAAATTAGGAAGCTTATCACAGGTCACCCAAAACAAAGTTTTAGATTCTCTCGCAGAAATGTTTGCGCCTTAAATCCCAACCGGACCAGAAAATGCACGCAGAGTCGCGCGGCGCGAAAGGAGTTGATGGGGACGACTGGATGGCATCAGTAGTGGTATCGCATCATATCAATAGTAGCCTAAAGAGGGTGGTCTTTGTTCTTTTTGTTAGAATTCGTGGACTGGTGCCTCGTCTGTTGCTGATCTTCATTTCCTGATCTTGTTAATGACTGATGCGAGTCCCGCTCCGAATAGTGCAGAAATGATGATAACACCGGCCAATATCAGGAAGACCCAGGAGACAGGTGGAAACGCCACCGTCGCAATCAGCAAAAGAATCAACCATTTTATTTCAGACAGATGTCCTTCAATTCTTTTAAGGGTTCGCATCTTGTCGTTCTCAAGTCTCTCGTTCATTTCTTCTGTAGATCGTGGAGCTCTAGCGCGCCGCAAGGCGCGTTGTCTAGAAGCTTCCATGAGAAGGGGTTAATTTTAATGTGAAAATTTCAATTTTGTAATTCTTTGATGATGTATGTTTGAGATGATGTCGAGACGGATTCCCTATGTCAGACTTCCATACGCACTCTTTTTTTGTGAGCTTACCAGGCTCGGTGCTTGTGGGTGTCCTGTCTCGGAGCTGCTAACTGGATATCGCTTTCATTTTAGTTGCCTTGGTGTGGCTGAAGCTGACGCTTCTCCGCAGTCATCCGGACCGGACATGGGAATGGTCTCAAAATTCATCTTAAGCTACTTTGCTTTCTTCTTTGGCTTTACCGGGAAAAGGATCGTATTCGGACTCGGGATCTTTCCAGAGTGCTAGCATCATCACGGCCAGCTTACGTGCGGTCATCACGACGGCTTTCTTCTTAGCGATCTTTGCGCCAGCCTTGGCTTTGCGCTCGCCAGCTTCTTTGAGGGCGCTGGGTGGGCCAAAGTGTCCGAGTGTGTATTGTGCACAGCTGACGAGTAATCGTCGCATCATGCGGTTGCCAGCCTTAGTGATTCGCATCGGTTTATCGACGTCACCAGATTGATCACGCCCGGGGACGAGTCCGAGAAAGGGCCCTACGTCTCTAGCCTTTGCAAAGCGCTCAGGGCTGCCGATAATCAGCACGAAGGACAATGCTGTGATGGGGCCTACACCAGGGATAGTCATTAGTTTCTGGGCGGCTGGATAGTCCTTTGCGATCATGGTATCAATGTGCTTGTCTTCGGCTTTAATGCGCATTGACAGCTCTGCGATGGTTTCGATCACGGGTGCGAGCAGATCGTAGTCGGCTGGCTCTAGGTGCTTGGTGGCTTGACGTGCAAAAGACTCGGTGCTGATGCCTGTGGGCAGAAAGATACCCAGGCTTTTGAGTGAGCCGCGCACGTGGTTGACCAGCTTGACGCGAGCGGCGACGAGGATATCGCGAGCGTCAACGATCTTAAGAGCTCTTTGGTGGGCCTCGCTCTTGTGCTCGATGCCATAGAGTAGGTTGCGGTCGCAGCGTCCGATTCGAGCCAGTATCTCGGCATCGCGTTGATCGTTCTTGTTGTCTGTGTCGTAAATGACGCGAAGTTTGCGCGGGTTCGCGACGATGACCTTGTGCCCACGCTCTTGAAAGAGACGATCAATCCAAGGCGAGTGGCAGCCGGCCTCCATTATGAGCGTCGCGCCGCGGTTGGCTTTGCTGAAGCGGATCAGTTCTGCGCGGTTGTTTAGAACGGTGCTACGTTCGATGATCTCGGCCTCTGCGTTGAGTGTGCAAGTCTCGTGGCTCTTGTCGCCGAGGTCGATGCCGATGGTGTGGGTGTTTTTTGCTGTATTCATAGTGGCGTAGTTCTATGCGATTGAGCT
>CEUD01125539.1_pt1 | contig 20141 bp, 11 predicted proteins | sample 356481 | NCBI WGS metagenome assembly CEUD01 (sample SAMEA2623314, study PRJEB7988) | marine metagenome | isolation source: saline water (ENVO:00002010), including | reverse complement strand
ACCCCGATAAAACCATCTGCCATGCTGGCTTCCGGGAACCATGCGAGTGCCAGCGCATCCCCCTCGCTTAATGTATGACTGCCGTAACTACCGAGACTCACACTGGGTAGCCATGCAGCGAGTAAACCATCCATACCTGAGTTGGAAAGGTCGCCATACCACAGCACAAGATCATCGCCGCTAGTACCATCGGCAGTGATACCAGTAGAAAGATCTTCAGCAAATGAGAATGCTTCGACGGCATCGAATCCATTGCTGTCTGTATCCGCAAGCAACATGACTACACCTGTCGTAGGCATCGCTTCGCCCGCGTTCAATGTTTGCAACTGATCGGCCTGAATATCAAAGGAGATCGTGCCATAGACTGTAGACATCATTGTAGATGCACACAGTAAGAGTGAAGAATGTATCTTTTTCATTATATATTTACTTTTAATTTCGTTACTTAATCGAGATCACTGCTCAAATACTCGGGCAGAAATTGCCAGAGTGCTTGTGAGCCACTCGTATCGCCGACTTTGCGGATGAGAACTCCCTGCCCAGGCTGAAAGACCTCGACGGAGTCCATCAAACTTAAGAAGCCGCCCCCTTTTAGCCGCCAACCGGGCCCGCCGAAGCTAGCTCCTTCATAGTAGTAATAGATCCCGACGGCTGCTTTATCGAATCCAGCAGCACTGTTATCCATGACCATCACTAAATCCGCATCCAATCCTGTGATGGATGTGGTGCCTTCTACAGCTCCACTTTCCAGCAACTTGGAATCCGCAAGGCTGACTGGCACCATGCTGGTGGTCGCCACACGTATATCACTATCGATTTCGCGCCCTTCAATCACAAATGTGGATTGAGTCATTTGCACCTGCCCCGGCAGCAACAATTCGACCGCAGAATCTGTGATATTACGAAAACCAAATGCACGATCGGGAGCGATGGGATAATCATCATGTATCTCAGTCCAGCTGTCTCCTCTCATACGCCAGCCTTCACCGCCAAAAGCGGTGCCGTCGTAATAATAAAAAACCGTGGATGCGGCTAAGTCGACTCCCGCGCTCTGGTCGTAGAAATGCAACTCAGAGCGCTCGCCCAAACCTGTGATCGCAGCACTCGGCGTAACTGCATCTTGCTCACTAAAGAAAGTGCCCAAGGTCCAGTAAGGCACGATTTGTAGCGCTTGATTTTCGAGGCCATAGCCCTCCAGGCTGCCCGCCTCCAGATCCAACTCCAAAGAGTCGGCGTCGTTGCCTGAGATCGTGTAGTAGCAACCTTCCAAATCACCACTCATGAAGAGTGCATAGTACGTCACTGGTTGCGTATCGGCAACATACACCCATTCGTCCTCCGACCAATCTGGGCTGGCACCTGTAGTGACCAGGTCGATACGATTACCTTCGACCGTCGCAATCTGTCCGGAATAGACAGCGGTGCGATGCAGCGGCAGGCTGATCAAGGCATCGGATTGAGCCGGCACTTCCAGCTCTAGCATGCCCATAGGGTCCGTTTCCAGGGTGATGGCTGTCCCCACACTCGCCGTCGCGGCGAACAGCGGGAGCAGTATCCAATTTCGTGTATGTAAATACATATTAAATCTTATTCTAAGTGTTAATGTCTGTAGTGCGTATTATTGAACGACGATGCGCCAGAAGAGGGCTTTGACTTTAGTATCAATCTCAAGCTGGACCGATTCGGTGCCATCCTCGTTGTCGACGATACGTTCGGTGATCTCGACGATTTCTTCGCTGGGCAGGTCCCAGTGGATCAAGTCTTCCGAGATGAGGTAGCTCCATTGCAAGCCGGCATCCTGAATGCGCTGGTAGCGCATTTCATTCACGCCCGCCCCCAGTGTAACGGTTGGCATGTGCAGACCGGATCCACTCTTGGGATTTCCATTAAAGACGAACTCATAGTAATTACTATAGCCGTCGCCATCATGGTCGTCCTCGCGGCCGACATTGCTATCTTCGGCATCGAAGAGTTGGTCACGCCACGAGGAGTAAGTGGACCCCGCTGCGGTGAATGACTGTAAGCTGGTTTCCACTGGCTTACGTCCATCCGTTGCTTTGGCATACCACTCATAATGACGGCCAGCCAATAGCTCGTCCCACTCGAACTCCAATTCGGATTCGGCAGGTATATCGGTGAAGGTCGCCAACTCCTCAAATTCGGAGATGATGGTTCCCATGTCATACTCCAATTCGAACTGACTGTTCGTGTCGGTCTCATAGGCATCCACCCAAGGTGAGTAAGTGCGCACGTAGATCTTATTGTGTGCAGGTTCGAATGTCAGGATTCGTAGGTAACCTTGGCCACCTTCGCTGTAGCCCTGATAGTCTTGTAAGAGGGAGTGCGTAATATTTCCCTCGAACTCATCCGTGCGTTGTCCCTCACCGTGGATGTGACCACCGAGCATCAGGTGTAAATTAGGATAGCCCTTCAAGCGCTCGTAGATCGCTTCACCGTAGGAACTCCAAGAAGCAGGATTGCCGGTATTGACAAGGTGGTGCGTCGTCACGATGACACGACGATCGGGATAGGCTTGCACTAAGCCTTCGGCCCAATCGAGCACCTCTGTATTTGCAGAGCCACGATACTCCAGACTGATCGAAAGGAAGTCGTATGAGCCAACCGAATACAATTGGTAGTAATTATCATTGTTACTGCCGTAGTGGTCGCCGTAGTAGCTCTTGTCAGCCCAGTGATCGACACCGAAATACTTGTTATAGTAAGTCGTGGTGCCATCTGGATCCCAGATCGGCTCTTGGTCGTGATTCCCGACCGCGACGCCATAAGGAATACCTTCAGGCAGTCCAGTTGTTAGCGGATCTTCCAGTAAGTAGAGCGCGTCCGAAGCGTTGATCCACTCCTGCTCTGCAGAGCTTCCGTTACCATAAGTATCACCGTTCTGAACGATGTCTCCCAGGTGCAAGACGAAGGCAATATTCAAGGCTTCGCGATTATCAATGACCCATTGTGTTTGAGAAGCGAAGATTTCCTTCACAGCTCCATTGATCTCTGCCGAATAGAATTGTGTATCAGGCAGCAATACCACCGAGAACGCTTCGTCGGAATCAGCGACTAGACGTCCGAAGAGTGTGACATCCAGTAGGTCTTCAAGATTGCCATCAGTGACATCCAGATTAATAACCGCGGGCTCGGCAACTTCAGACGCACCGTCTGTAGGCGCCTTGATCGTGACCTCTGGATACAGATTCGCAGGATCGGTATCGATTTCAACAATCAGCTCTGGGCGTTGCTTTGCATCGGCACTTAATGATGAATAGAAACCGTATCCATCGTCGGAGTAGGTTTGAATCACCCAGCCATAGACCGGTGCACCATTCAACCAGTCGACCAGGGTCGGCGTGACCTCGACGTCGTAGTATGACTCTTGGCTAGAGAAGATGCTCACGCTATCGGGCTGACTATCTGATTCGATATCGTCATCGTCGATACCGTTACCGCCCCAGGCCTCAGAGGACCAGCTAGACAAATCATCCCAATCCACCAGCATTTGCTGGAAGTGCATGGGGCCATCACTTTGCACGGAAGTATCGGTGCCGACATAGAGTCGGATATAAGCACGATCGATAATCGAGCCTGCAGGAATTTGCCCCGCAGCTTCACCAAAGATGTCGCCAAAGTTCAGCAATACCTGACGCTCACTGCCATCCGAGTTATGGTCTACCCATAGGATTGCATTCTGCGCATTGGCCTCAGGCGTATCGGAATCGATCTCAATCTCCAATGCACTCGCATAGTCATTGAAGCCTTGCTGGAAGGACAGTTGACGCAGACCATAAGGTCCATCGTCTGTGCGAGCAAACGCGGGCTCACTAATGCCGCCACCAGTTTCGCTCAAAGCGACTACACGGTAATAGTGTGTGCTCTCCGTCTCCAAGCCAGTGTGGCTGTAGGACTGCGTATCTGGATCGAGATCCGCAACTAACACCTCCCACTCACCGTAGTAGTCCGTGGCGTGTTCAATCATATAGGCGGTCTCGTCGCTGGCAACGTCAGTCCAGGTCAACTCAATTTCTGAAGTAGAGACCGGCTCAGCAACTACCGAAGTGGGCGCTGCAGGAGTCGGACCATCGCTATAGACAACCACTAATTCAGGATGAATATCAATATCTGCGGCCTTGGAAGTCCAGAAGCCAAAGCCATCATTATCGGAGTTCAACAACACCCAACCGCGATTGGTCGCAGTGCCTGCAAGATACGCTTCGATGGAAGCGGTGACGTCCCACTCGCTCCAGGTCTCGATGTCCTTATAGGTTTCATGCACATATTCCGCAGTGGCGACTGCTTCGACATCGTCGGCTGTGATACCATCGACCATCGAATTCCAGCTGCTGTTCGCCGACCAATCCGCGAGCATGCGGTGTAGGCTAATGATATCGTTGCTGGGGTTATTCCCGTCTCCAACCCATAGGCGTAGCGTCGCGCTCTTAACGATCGCAGTGGATGGTATTTGCTGCGCGCCGGTTCCGATGATATCTTGGAAATCAATCAGCACCTGATCTTCATCGGTCTCACTATTATTGTCGGTATAGAGGTTGGAAGTATTCCAGGTTGCATCAGCACCAGGCGAGCTCGAGGAGCGTATGCCGATATCATTAGTCGCGATGTATCCATTCATTCCATACTGGAACTTGGCAACTTTCTCATTGTAGCGCGTGCCGATATTCGCACGTATCGCGGAGCTATATACCGTGCCCCCAACAGTGCTGACACGGTAGTAGTAATCTAGATCGGGCTGAACCTCCGTGTCGAAGTAGCTTTCCACATTCGCGGCAGTCGTTTCGATCACAATCCATTCACCCTCTGTGCCTTCGCGGCGCTCCAGCGTGAAACCCGACTCATTACTGGAAGCATCTACCCAGCTCAATTCGATCACTTTATCGGCTGTGGCCAATGCTGTCAGATCCGTGGGAGGAAAGGAGATCACAGATGTGTCCAAGTCGGTGGCTTGCCAATCCGCATCAGTAAAGACCCCACTAACAGCGCCGTGAATTTGCTGACTCTCGTCGTAGGCTGCGGCGCCCGCAGTTTCATCCAGTTTCCAGAAGCCGGACAAGTCTGCATTCGGCAGTGCGGGATTCTCAGTCATCAATGAGCGGATCTCACTCATTTCAAGTGCACGATTCCAAACAGAGACTTCATCAATCAAACCTGCAAAATAACCCGCCGGCGAGCCGGAGGAATTGAGCGCGGAACCGATACTAAAGTGCTGAATACTATCGGCGCGCAACGGCTGTCCGACATAGAGTTCATTCTCCAGCGCACCATTTAAATATAGCTTCCATGTGCTGCCATCGTAAGTCAGTGCGGCATAATACCACACATGATCTTGAATCGGAGACACACCTACAATCGGGTGATTCAGGCCCGGACTGGTGCCGCCAGCTCCTTCTTCAAAGTCGGCCCCCAGCATACCTGTGCCAGAATCAATGCCGAAGAAATAATTACAATCTACTGTAGTGCCATCACTCTCACCGCGACCTTTCGCGACGAGTGGAATGCCGTGAATACCACCCACCACTGGTTGCGGTGGAACCTTCACCGGTTTTCTTAAACCAAAGAGTAATGGTCAACTCAGACATACCGAGCGTGTTGCCCATCGTGATGTAATCATCGATACCATCGAACTCAAGTGCGCTGGTTCCTGTTCCAAAGCGGAAGGCCTGCACCGCATCGGGCTCGCCTGAGCCAAATGTGTTAGAAGCGCTCACTCGATAGAAATACTTCGTATCTTCGAGCACGGTGCTGTCGCTATAGGACGTGCTGCCTGCAGGCAAACTATCCGTGAGTATTGTCCACGGACCATCGAGCGAATAAGCGCGCTCTACGATATAGTTCCCCTCGTCACTCACGCTATCAGTCCATGTAATCAAGGCGGCATTCTCTGGCGTGCGGCTCACGCTGGTATCCGTCGGCGAACCAGGAACGGCACCGAGTGTATAGTGAATGACCAACTCCGGACGCAAACTCAGGTCGCTTGACTCCGAGGAAGTGATCCCGAAACCATTACTGCCCGCATTTAATAATACCCAACCACGATTGGTATGACTGCCATCCAAAATACTTTGCACGCGCTCAGTCAAATCCCACTCCGACCAGACACTGGCCACATTCAAACCATTCTGCGCAAAGTCTGGAATGCTCGCGGCTTCGACACCGTCGGGGCTGATTCCGTCGACCATGCTATTCCAGGTGCTATGGCTGTCCCAATCACTCAACATCGGATACATGCTGATGGTGTTAGAACTCTTCTCATTACCATCGCCTACCCAAATACGTAGGGTCGCGCTTTGAACCACCGAGCCCGCAGGCACTTTGCCATCGGCTATGGCTCCCTCAAGATTGGGGAATTGCATCAAAATCTGATCTTCGTTCGTTGACGAATTATTATCAGTATACAGCGTCACAATGTTCCACGTTACATCGGGTCCGGGCGCAACATATTGACGCAATCCGACATCAAGCGCATCAAAGTATCCATTCACTCCGTAGCGAAGCTTCGTCACATGATGGCCGGCTGAAGTGCCGGCATTGGCTTGTGTAACTAATGAAGTGGCGCCACCAGACACACGTACGCGATATAGATAATCGACGTCTAAGTCGACCGATTCATCCAGATAGGAAGTGCTATCTGCTGGCAGTGTCGCCAACTCGGACCATGCTGCAGCGCTTGAATCATACCGCTCAACAATATAGCCTGCCTCAGTGCTTGCTTGATCCGTCCAGCTAAGGCTGATCGCTCCTACCTGAGAAGCCCAGGCTCGCAGATTTGTAGGAGGCGTCACAAAATCCGCTCTTACAAAATTGCTGTCCACCCATGTGGATTCGGTCTCGCCAGTAAAGACACCATCGTTGTTACCCGTCGCATCGGCGACTGTAACACCAGAAGCCTGCTCCAGTGGCCAATAGCCCACCAGTCCGGTTTCTGTGACAGCAGGCGTCGAGGTCATTAAGTTCTCGATATCACTTTGGCTCAAGGCATGATCCCAAACGCTGACTTCATTCAGGCTTCCTGCAAAATAGCCCTGAACGGTGCCACTAGAATTCATTGCTGCACCCAATCCGAAATGCTGGATACTATCGGAACGGAGGGGCTGCCCCACGTAAAGCTCCGCATCCAACTGTCCATTCAAATATACCTTCCATGTCGCGCCATCATAAGTGAGTGCGGCATGCTGCCACACGCCTTCAACCACAGGAGTCACACCCACCACTGGGTGATTGATCCCTGGGCTGACACCCGCAGCGCCTTCTTCGAAGTCAGCGGCAAGCATGCCTGCACTATTGATCCCGAAGATGTAATTACAGTCGAGCGTGCTGGCATCATTCTCACCACGTCCTTTAGCGACAAGTGGGATCACATTGACACCGCCCGCGCCAGAACTGCCTAGGGCACCGCCCGCGTCTTTTTTAAACCAGACACTGATCGTCAGTTCGGAAAGACCCAAGGTATTCCCCATGGTCACGTAGTCATCGACTCCATCAAAATGGAGTGCTTTGACATCGTCCGCGTGTACATGATTGTGCGTCGCCATTGTAGCCAAACAGCCAAAAAAGCCGTAACTACAGTAGCGCGCTACTCGATTATATAATTGATTGAACATGATTAAATTATTACCTCTAAATTTACCTTAGCACACTAGCGTGCATTGACTTGTAGCAAGCGCTCCTCAGACGCCCGCGACTGCCAGCGGAAAGAATTGGCCTCTGGATGTAGGACTTGAAAATTTTCACCTTGAGATTCTACCCATGCGCTTAAAAACATGCGGGGGCTCAGCGCTGGGAAATCTATGCAACGCGCCTCCAACCAATCCGCTTCAACAGTTGGCGACTCAAAAGTCATATCCAAACGGAGCATCATATTTTCAGGATCGCCCCCTCTGACGGAACGCCCACGTTGGTAATCAAATGTATTCATGCGGAAGCAAACCGCCTCCACATCTTGCATCGGCAAGACCACCCCTGCGGCACTTAACTGAAACTGAGCAGCTATAGTATCAGCCAGCACATGACGCGGCATGCGTGAAAGATCGTAGGCGTATTCCCCCCAAGCGGATAAGGGTGCCACCACCGACCACTTCACACGTGAACCTTCATCATAGAGATAGCTGACCACTGGGCGATACTCCCATCCGATGCTCGCAGCGTCTAAGTTGGACATCGCATGAATGCCTTGCACGGGTTCGTCCCACACAAATGCATACTGAATTGAAAAGCCAGGCCCTACCTTTGCGGGCAGCACCGTCATCTCATCATTCTGGCGCAAAATACAATCTGCATACACCGGAGCACCATGATGGTCCTGCCCCAGATCGAAGACCACCGCCAATGATTGAGGCGGCGACTCAAACAGATAGCCCAACACCACCTCGATTCGTTGTTGCTCCAGTCCTAAGTTCTGAACCGCCGAGGAATCAAAATCAGGTAGCTGTGCCCAGGCACTGGACGGCAACAATACCCGATTATCTGCATCCACGAGTTTGAAGTGCTTCTGCACTTCACCTTGATACTCGAATGCAAACTGACGCAAGGCCTCGGGCGCAGTCGCCATTTCTGAACTCAACTCTTGCCCCACCATTTTAATTAAGTCTGGCATTGTCACCTCAATGCGAACTTCGAGCTGTGCCTCATATACGTTCAAACGAATACTCGTTTGCGCAGCACCATGCCCATGCACCCAGGGTGCAACGACAGAGCAGCATGCGACTAAGAATAATCTAAAAAACGTATCCATCTTAATAATACAATAACACCAGAAAACCCCATCAACGGCTGCAGAAGCTCGAGGTCAAATATGTACCGCCGACCTGAATCACATTTAACACTCACGCCACCCAAGGACACTTGAACGACACAATCGTAAACGATTCGTGATCTGTTTGGCACAATGCCGCGGGCGGGAATCCCCTAGAAACGATAGCTGAGAGTCACACGTAAGCTACGCGGCTCAATCGGATGGAAGTGCACATCTTCAACTCCAGACACCTCCCCAGCGAGCTGCGACTCATAGTAGTAGGTGATATCATCGTCCTGTGAATCCAGCAGATTGAGCACATCGAAACTTAAGCGCAGGTTGGGCGTAAAGTCGTAGCCCGCCTTTAGATTCAAGACTAACGAAGGGTCCGACTCGATACTACCATCTTCCGTGAGTGGACGACTGCCAAAGTAGCGCGCACGCAAACTCCCAAAGAGGCCAGATTGGCCCCGATAGCTCACGCCACCATTTACAACCGCATTCAGCGCACCGGGAATTTCATCCCCATTCTCGAAGCGAGCATGTGTCAGCGCTAGATCGAGATCCAACGTCAGCCACTCAACTGGTCGGTAATCATTGGTCCATTCGATACCGTAACGCTCACTGCCCTCAGACGCTTCGGTGGCGCCACCATCCCCCACATAGAGCAATTCAGAATCCAGCTGCAGCCACCAGACCGACAGTGCACTATTAAGCTGATCATTCCAATGCACCCGCAGCCCAGCTTCAGCACCACTGGAACGCACCAGGGGATCGACTGAATCCACTGCTGATAAATCTGTCGGATCGACAGTGATCGTAGTGCCCCGCGCATCATTACTGTGAAAGCCGAGCCCGAAACTACTGTAGAACTCTAACATGCGATGCGGCGAATAAATCAAACTGAACTTAGGACTCAGCATCCAATCATCCGCACGGCCGGTATTGGCTTCCAAGTCGCTTTCGACATCGAAAGCATAATAATCCGCGCGCAAGCCAAAGACAGAACGCCAGTGCGGCGACCATTGTATTTCATTCTCATAGAATACAGCGGCCGCTAACTCCTGAACATCATCGACACGTACGGCCTGTATACGATCTCGCGCAGCGGTATGATACAGACCGATGTCATCAATCACATCATATCGTAATTGAGCTCCAAAACTATGCCGCACATCGTGCTCCCCAAAATGTGCATGTAAAAGATTATGGGCAAAGTTGACGCCATAAACCATCCGGCTTTCTGCCTGCTCAAACTCATCGCCATTGACTGGATCTTCGAGGAAATAGGTAAAATTCGACCACAAATTGAGGTCGTAGTGAATCGCATACGCGCTCCATGTCGTAGCCGTATCCCCATGATCGCTACGGTAATTCGTCGACAAGCTATAGCGCGCACTCTGCCCCCCCACATCTTCATCTACAGAGCCAAACTCCGAAATCGAGCCACTCTCCACTGCGCGCAAGGGAATTTGATCCGCGGAATCCCAACTGGCATCATAGCCATGGAAACTGAGCCCCCACTCAGCATCATCAAACTGCTTGGTGTATTTCACCAGGCCCTTGAATTGATTTAAATTTTCTCCGATATCCCATGGACCTTCGTAATAGTGTGACTCAAAGCCGACAACCAGGCGCTCCGTCAAACTCAGATCAAAGGCATCTGCCAAGACCGTACGAAAGTAGCCATTTTGCCCGATGCTCAGTTGAGCGATCCCTTGCTCCAACCAACTCTCAGTCTGGATCTGTGCCGAGCCCGCCGAGGCGAAATCGCCAAGTGCGGCATAGTAGGGCCCTTTGGTATAATGCACGAGCTCAATCAACTCAGGGATCACGAAGTTAATATCCGTATAGCCCTGCCCATGCGCGTGTGTCACCATATTCACCGGCATCCCATCCACGTAGGTCGCGAAGTCGGTGCCATGGTCTAGATTAAAGCCGCGCAAGAAATATTGATTGGCCTTACCCGTGCCACTGTGCTGCGTCACAATCAGGCCGGGCACCATTTCTAGCACTTCGCCCGTGCGAGCCATGGGGCGATACTCTAAGTCTGATTGCCCGTAGGCCCCCTCAGACCCCACAAAGGCCGAGCCAATCAAGCTGCTCTCACGTCCAAGCACTTCATAGCCTGGCAAGCGATGGATCGGATCGGCCCAGGTTGAACTGCTCAAAATTGGTACTAGTAAAATTTTTTGTAGCGTGTGCATAATATTGGCCGATACCAAAAATGCCCACAAGAGCATGCAAGCTGGATTCGCTCATACTCTGCAACAATCTCGTCACGCACTCACATTCTGTAACTTGGTCGACATAGTTACTAGATATACAAGATACAAAGCATCAGCGGTCACACAATTATAGAGAGAATAGAACGAAGCTCACATGATATGAATGAATAATCTTATCGTATCTATTATATCGATACGCATTCTAACATAGATTCATTCACTCCCTGATTTTAATTGATTATAAAACCTATATTTACTTCCAAACAAAAGAATGCTATACACTTTGCACCCCTAGCACTCGACCGCTGCCAGTTTCCCTCTCCACCGCACAATGAAAATCGACTCTAGAATAAAGAGAATTGCCACAAGAGCATGCTTTCTGACGAGCCTTGCCACATTTCCACTGAGCGCTCTACCAGCGAGCACACAGCAAAGTGCCCCACAGACGACTCATTCAATTCGCCCCCAGGCAAAAGCTAACAGTGCACAGGGGCTCCCTCCCAAGAACTTGGCACGCTGGTATCGGGGCGCGAGCTTGATCCTAGTCAACAAAGAACAATTTCAGCACATACATGTGACTGACGTCGGCGATTACGATGAAGCACTTTTCCTCAGCGATAATTCTGCACTAAGTTACAACATTCAAGCTGGCTCACACGATTACATCATCGACCTCGGTCAGGCCAAGCGCGTATCACGCTTCTTTCTTAATAATCAAAGTGCTGCGGGCAGCTTCAGGGTGCTTTGCGCCGACACACTGGACGAGTTAGAGAGTGAGGAGTGGATTCAACTAAGCCAAGCTGTCGACTTCGCAAGCGGCGTCATTCCCTCGGTGACTTTTCCTTCCATCGAGATCCGCTATATTCTAATACGCTTCGACATCGAATCTGCGGGCAATATTGGCAATTTCGGAGTTACCGGTGAGCGCTCCTAGTGCCATCGCTCTGCGAGGCTATCGCAAAGGAGCGTTCGTTGTAGACTAAGCTGAGCCTTTTTCATGTCGACCCCGTCGACGAATTAGCTCTACATCGACTCTGCGACACCCCCAGAGCCGATGCCACCTTCCACACAAAATGACCAGTCTATTACAGGCGTTCTCGAACGGATTATTTATTTCAACGAAGAGAACGCCTACTGCATAGCAGAGCTGCAAGTCAGCGATAGCATACGTCCCGTTACCGTGCTCGGCGCACTGCCAGGCGTGCAATGTGGCGAAACGCTGCAGCTAGACGGGCAGTGGACTCGGCACCCGCAGCATGGTGATCAATTTAAAATCGCTCAATTTAAATCGCAACTGCCCGCCTCCGTGCACGGCATCCGCAAATATCTAGGCAGCGGACTCATTCATGGCATCGGTAAATCCTACGCCAAGAAAATCGTAGACCACTTTGGAGCCGACACCTTGCAGATCATCAGCGAAGATTCTGGGCGCTTACACGAAGTACCCGGCATCGGCAAGCAACGCGCCAAATCAATTAAGGCCGCATGGGATGAGCAAAGTGCCGTGCGCGATGTCATGATGTTTCTCCAAACCTATGGCGTTACGCCCTCTCAATGCGTGCGTCTAGTCAAGAAATACGGCAGCGGTGCGAAGCGAATCTTACAGGACGAGCCCTACCGCCTAGCGGAGGACATAGATCGTATCGGCTTTAAGACAGCTGATAAAATCGCGCTCAATCTCGGCTTCCCCACAAATTCCAAGGAGCGTATCGACGCGGGCGTGCTCCACACGATGCGCCAGCTAGAGGACGAAGGCCACACCCTGGGCACCGAAACCATGATACTTGAGCATGCCACTCAGCTGCTCTCCTTAGAGCCTGCATTGATCCAAGGCCGCATCCGCACGCTCGAGCAAGCGGGTAGCCTCTTTGGCATTCACGCCTACGACCAAAACCAAGAGCGACTCGGCCCCGCCTATCAATTGCCCGGCACCGCTGGCTCTGAGAAACGTATTGCTGAGGCCATCGCTCGCATCGCTCACACCGCCTCGATCTTACCACAAATCAAGATTGAGGCTGCCGTGGAATGGGCACAAGCACGCGCAGGCTTTACTCTCGCGGAGCAACAAGCAGCTGCCTTGCGCAACACACTTGCCGCCAAAGTCTCTATCATTACAGGGGGCCCTGGCACCGGTAAGACCACTATTCTGCGTGCAGTCGTGGACATTCTTAAAGCTAAACGCGCCCGTATCAGCCTCGCCTCCCCTACTGGGCGGGCGGCGCAGCGACTCGCCGAAGCCTCCGGCGCAGAGGCGAGCACCATTCACCGGCTACTCAAATACGATGGCGCCACTCGCAGCTTTACCTACAACGAAGAGAACCCTCTGCCTTGCGACTTTCTCATCTTGGACGAAACCAGTATGCTGGACACGCGCCTCGCTGCCAGCCTCTTTCAAGCGATCCCCAGCGGGGCCCACCTGCTACTAGTCGGCGATGCGGACCAATTGCCATCCGTCGGCGCAGGCAATGTGCTCGGCGACCTAATGGCCGCCCCACCGGCCAAAGTCACCCGGCTCAACATTATTTACCGCCAAGGTAAAGAGAGCGGCATCGTGACCACAGCGCACGCGATCTTACAAGGCGAGACACACCCGGGCATGACTTTCCGCAGCCTACGCGACCTCGATGCGGGGCGCGACTTTACCTTTATCGAAGCCGAACAACCGGAACAAAGCATCCAGGCGATCAAATACCTCGCTAAAGAATACATTCCTAAAGCGCACAATATCGACCCGATCCGAGACTTGCAGATCATGTCGCCGATGCACCGCGGCAGCGGCGGCATCACAGTGCTCAACCAAGAACTGCAGCAGGTGCTAAACCCCAAGAGCAAGGCCGAGTCTCGCATGCGCTCGGACCCAGACTACGCGCCCGCCACTCAAACTCATTTCCGCGAAACGACTCGTAAACCGCTTCCAGTGGAAATCGAATACGGTAGCCATACCTTCCGCATCGGCGACAAGGTCATTCAGACTCGCAATAATTACGACAAAAATGTGTTCAACGGTGACACGGGCATTATCAAGGCGATCGCCGCCGACCGCTCCGGTCTGACAATCGAGTTCGATACACAGGTCGAATATACCAAAGGCGAACTTTCAGAGATCCAGCACGCGTACGCCATCTCCATCCACAAGAGCCAAGGCAGCGAATATCCTGTCGTCATTATACCACTACTCAAGCAGCACTTTCTCTTACTACAGCGCAACCTCGTCTATACTGGCATCACCCGCGCTCGGCGCAAAGTCTACATTGTCGGTTCACTCGATGCTTACGCTATGGCGATCAAGAACAACGAACAACAAGTCCGCCGTACTCACTTACAAACACGACTGCGCAAAGCCTGCGAGCAAAGGAGCCAATAAAAAAGAGCCGCCCCTCTGGGGGACGACTCTCTCATATTGCTATCGCTAATGTTTTTTTATGCAGCCTTAGCCTTAGCTTGTAGACGATCGGTCGCTTGCTGCACGCAGACTTTCAAATCGTTAATCACACGCACGGTCTCGCCGTCCATTGCATCGACATCATCGAAGGTGTCGTTAATATAATCGAGCAGCTTTTGCTCCCCGCGAACAGCCTCGTCAATCACAGCTTCGATGTTCTGGCTGGAAGTAAACATGTCCTTCACGCTAATGAGCGCACGATGGACACTGCCTTCAAGGGAGCCGCGCTCCTTCTCTTCCTCACCGATACATTCGAGGCGTGAATTGATTGCAGCCACACGCTCACGGCGAGCGCTTTCGATTTCGCGGAAACAGAGTGCGAGATTCGCATCTTCGTCCTGCACCTTCTCCGCAGCCTTTTCATATCCTTTAACCGAATCGTTGGTGTGAATGACAAGGCGTTCGAGTTCTCTTTTTAATGTACTTTTCGTGCTCATAGTAGGTCCTTATTGTTTTAGGTTTTTTATTTGAATGAAGGACATATACCTATGCCAGCCCCATGCCAACTTACAGTGCGGGCAAGCAACGAAACACAGCAAGCCACTCACAAACAACCACTTAAACATCACCAAATAAACAACACCGCCACAAAAAAGCTGAAACAGACTTGCTAAATGCAAGGACACATCAAGCTCTATAGTGCAGAATTCAGCCTTAGCCAGGCGATTAAGAACTTGCTTCTTGCGCCAGCGAATTAATCGCACGCAGGTCTAGCTTGCCCGTGACTAAGGTCGGAATGTATTCCACCTGTTTTAGCTCTTTGGGAATCCACAAGTTCGACAATCCCGCAGCCGTCAATTTCGCCCGCACGTCGCTCAATTCCAGTTCCAGCTCATCCGCTGCAATCAAAACCAAAGCTTCACCCTTTGCCTCATCAGGCCGCCCTGCGACAGCCAACATGGGAACTTCACATTCTAGTAAATCATAAGCTTCCACTAGAATCTCTTCAATGGTGCCGTGTGGTACCATCTCGCCAGCGATTTTGGAGAAACGCGAAAGACGCCCCTCAATAAACAAAAAACCATCTCGATCAAAACGTGCGAGATCTCCGGTCATAAACCAATCCCCGTCTTTAACTTCTGCTGTGCGCTGCGGATCTTGCAAATAACCGCCAAATACATTCGCCCCGCGCAGGGACAACAAACCCACCGAGCCGACATCCATCGGCTCCATCGTATCTGGATTTAGGATACGCGCCGCATGCCCTGGCAACAGACGCCCGACCGAGCCACGGCGACTGCCCTCTGTAGAATCTCCGGTGTATTTCACGCCCTTCGGTACAGTTGGCAGGTTTACACTCACCACGGGCGAAGTTTCCGTCAAGCCGTAGCCTTCGAGATATAAGCCCCCGAAACGAGCCTCCCAAGTATCAGCAAAGCCCTCCGGCGTCTTTTCCGCCCCCGCCACTACATACTTCAATGAAGCCAACTTGGCAGGATCCACTCGCTTGAAATAGGGCTTCAAGAAGGTCGGCGTCGCCACCAAAATACTAGCGGACTCAGCTTCGATCGCGTCTGCGATTTTTTTAGTCTCCAGCGGGCTGGGCAACGTCACCACGCCACAACCTCGCAGCAGCGGATACCACAAGGTCACGGTAAAACCAAAACTATGAAATATAGGTAAGCTCGCAATCAGCTTCTCTGTGGTCGGCAAGAGCCCCGAAGCATCGATTTGAGCACAATTCCCCAACACATTACGATGCGTGAGCACCACCCCCTTAGGATCTCCTGAACTACCACTGGTAAACAGCAAGCCGGCTTCACGATCTCCGCCCTCCCGAGGGATCTTCAAAATCTTTGCCAGTAATTGGGCAGGACACAGGTATATGCAGCTCAACAAGGCCAAGGTCTTGGCCTTAGGCAGGCGCTTCAGCTCATCCACCAGGTCAACGACGCCCGAATCAGGCCAGGGAAAGAGCGGCATTTTGAGCTGCACTTGCTTTGCCGTCAGTAAACAAGCGATGTCTGCCTGCCGCATGCAAGCTTCCGCGCTAGTAGCCCCCAAGGTAAAGTTCAAATTCACTGGCACCTTGCCAGCAAAGACCACCGCAAGGTTGGCAATATAGGCCCCCAGCCCGGGCGGAAATACGATACCGACCCGCGTCTTCGAGCTCCAATCAGCGATGCGACGCGACAGCCCATAGGCCACCGCGAGCAAAAAGCCGCTCTTCATCGTGCGCCTCTGTAGCGTGCGATCTACGATCAGCTCACGCTGAGGACAGCGCGCAAGCGCAAGAAAAGACTCGTAAGCCAAGTGGCTTTCCAACGCAGACTGCTGGCTAAAGCCAGCCTCATCCAGATCGACTATCTTCGGCTCACTCACTGTCCCCAGTCGATTCGTCCTCTTCTCCCTCCACTTCCTCTGAAGCTCGGATCTTGAGCACCTCTGCCAACATGGCTTGCTTTAATTCTTCAAAACCTTCGTCAGAAACACAGGAGATCGGGTAGACCTTATCCTTCACCTTCTTCTGAAATAGCTTCAGGTTCTCAGCCGCATTAGGCTCATCCATCTTATTGGCACAGATCAACTCTGGCTTACGAGCCAGTCCAGGCATGTAAAGCTTGAGCTCGTTGATTAAGACCTTGTAATCGCCCAAAGGATCGCGTCCATCAGTGCCTTCCATATCCAGCATAATGATCAACACCTTACAACGCTCCACGTGCTTAAGGAAACGGTGACCCAAGCCCCGATTCTCACTGGCACCTTCGATGAGACCAGGAATGTCCGCAACGGTGATACGCTCAAACTGCTCTGGATATTCCAACACACCCACCGTTGGAAACACGGTCGTAAAGGGATAGGCGCCCGTTTTCGGATGCGCATTGGTAATCATGTTGAGCAAAGTTGACTTACCCGCATTCGGAAAACCAATCAAGCCGACATCGGCAATCGTCTTGATGATCAAACGAAAATCGCCCTCTTCAGCTGGCTTGCCCAGTGTAAATTGGCGCGGCGCCTGATTCGTCGAAGACTTGAACTGAGCATTGCCTTTCCCGCCTTCGCCACCTTCCAGTAAGAGTACACGCTCACCATGCTCCGTGACCTCCGCAATGGGATCTCCAGAATCTCGATCGACGACAATGGTGCCCACGGGCAGTTTTAAAATAATGTCGGCCCCATTGGCACCGTGCTGATCACGCCCGCGTCCGGGCTCTCCATTCTTGGCTTTCCAGCCTGGTTTGAAGTGAAAATCTGTAAGATCTGCCACATTGGTATCGCCCTCAATATAGACGTCGCCGCCGCGACCACCGTCGCCACCGTCGGGGCCTCCCTTGGGCTCATACTTTGCACGGCGGAAGCTGAAACAGCCATCGCCTCCTTTACCCGCCTTGAAATTAACTTTGACCTCGTCGTAAAACATGCACCTTTTTCAGCAGAGTATCCGCACTTTGCAAATCTATTAACTGAGTCCTCATAGCTAATACGACTACAGCGCCTGCTCCACAGCATCCCGCACGACGCCATTCGTCAGACTCTGGGGCAGCACAGTGACCTCTCCATCCGGAGAATACAGCAAATACAGCGGCACTCCAGAGCGCCCAAAGCTCTCAAGCGCATCTGTTATCGCAGGATCATAGCGCGTCCAATCCGCCTCCAGGGCGACAATCCCCTCCGCTTCAAATAGGGCCGCAGTGGCATCCGTGCGTAGGGCCACCTTTTTATTGACCTGGCAAATCAAACACCAGCTGGCAGTGAAATCTACAAACACAGGTTTCCCCTCAGCCAGCAGCGCATCCACTTTCTCTGCCGACCATGGGCCCCACTGCCCCGAGGCATCCGCTGCTGCTGTATTCTCACCATAGCTCGCGTAGGCGGCCTTCGTTGCAGGAATCCCCCAAGCAAGCGAGCCAAACACCAACGCCAGCGCCAGCAGCTTCGAAATCCACTGCGCACGCTTCGAACGAAAAGCTGCCCCCCAGCGGCCAAAAATCCAAGCTGCCACGCCACAGGCCAACATAATGACCAGCAATATAAAGATGGCATCCACTCCGCCTTGCCGCCCCGCAACTAAAGCGAGAAACAACACGGCCGCCATCAACAAAAAGCCCATGCCTTGCTTAAAAGACTCCATCCAAAGACCTGGCTTAGGCAAAAAAGCCACCAGTTTAGGGAAAACCGAAAGTAGTAAAAAAGGCGATGCCAGCCCCAAGCCCATCGTGCCAAAAATCAATAAGCCTGTGCCCATGCTCGCCTGCACCGCCAGCCCACTCACGCCCGCAACCAAGGGCCCCATGCAGGGCGCCCCCACCACAGCGGCCAAAATCCCCATGCCAAAGGAGCCATACACATCGTTGCGCTTCGCCACATTCGCATCCGCACCCACCAGTTTGCCCCCGAGCTCAAAGACCCCCATCAAATTCAGACCAAATAAAAAGAAGACGGCCGCGAGGAAGACGACGAAGCCCGGACTCTGCAGCTGAAAGCCCCAACCAATACGCTCCCCCACCGCGCGCAGCGCGAAAAGCACGCCTGCCAGCACCAAGAAACTCAGCACCACTCCAATCGTATAAGCCAATCCATGTCGCAAGGCATCCGCACGCGCCTGTCCCGCGTGCTTGAGCAAAGAAAACACCTTAAGCGACAACACCGGCAAGACGCAGGGCATGATATTCAAAATCAAGCCCCCGAGAAAGGACAAGGCCAAGAAGCCAGGCAGCCCCAGCGCCAACAAGCGCTGCTCGAAGCCAAGCGCTGCCGACGCATCCACCTCCGCAAAGCCCACCACCTGCTGAGCTGTGGGAGCCCCCGTAGGCGCTTGCTCGGAAATCGTAGCCGCAACCTGCCAAGAGCCTGTGCTCGACTGCAAGATCCCACGCATCACCTCTGGCTGCGCATCAAAGAAAGGCACATCCAAGGGCAAGCGAAGTTCGGCACGATTGGCCGCAGGATAGCTCAAAGTTTGCACGCCACTCGGGTCAATTTGCCCCTCAGTCTGCGCATAAAAATAAAGATCCTCTGGAATCTCACTCCCCTCCAGCGATAAGACCAATTGCTCCTCTGCAAGATGAGCCGTGACCGCCCACGGCGCGACTGGCTGCGCCTGTAGACCACGCGCAGCTACAAAAGCGGCACTTTCTGCGCTCGGCACCGCCTGCTCGGCGACCAACAAGTCGATGGCCACCTGCGCATCGCCCGGCAAACAGGCCTCCTTACAAATCAACCAAAAGAGCTCCGCCTGCAACGTCAGGCGCTCGCCCAACTGCAAGCCCTCGGCCGCCTGCATCGAAACAATCAGCACCGCCTCATCCTCGTAGCCGTAATTCACCAAATCCGCCATCGAAATGCGCTCGGGCGCCGGCCATTGAATCTCCCCAGCCTCAATGCCCTCTGGCAACTGCCAATCGATCATTGTCGCCAAGCCACTGGCACCAGGATTTTCCCAATAAATATGCCAATGCGGCTCGATTTTAAAACGTATCGCCACATCGAAAGACTCACCGGGCACGATGGTGTCCGTTTCCGAAATCAGCTCCACCGTAGTATGCTCCGCCTCCACAGGCGCCGCATGCGCGGTCGAGAACATCCAGATAAAAAGAGAAAAGCAAAGTCGCAGTATGTTTTGTGACATAGTAAGATGGATAGCGGGACGCCTGATTTATTCCAGAACAAGTGCACATTTAAGATCTGTAAGGAAAACGACAGGGCACAGATACATTCCAATGCACCCCCTGCCACAGATCACCCACTTTCCTTCCAGCCCAGCTCACTAGACCCACCC